>FWPU01001649.1_pt1 | contig 65960 bp, 58 predicted proteins | sample 2228361 | NCBI WGS metagenome assembly FWPU01 (sample SAMEA103939777, study PRJEB20133) | metagenome
ATCTGCTGGGCATCCAACCAGATCACCTGCCAGCGGGTCTTCTCCTTGGCATCGGTGCAGCGACGGTACCGTTGTTCGAGTTCCGCCACACGCAGGTGGGGATGGAGAGGGATCGGTTTTTGTGCCATGCCTTAGTATACACCTAAAGTTGGTATCACACCGCAAGGACACGCCGGGATGGCTGATATCGGCGGTAAGATACTGTAACCGGGGCATGTGGGCGAAACGCTGCGCTAATCCGGGTTCGGGCGCGAAGTGGAGCATTGTCTGGCGTTGTTCAGAGATGAGCAGGCGCTCCGATTGGAACAACAGCCAGATCAGGCGGTGTCGCGGCAGTGAGCGACACACTGGACACCAGCGATGATATGGCCGGTGAAGAACGATAAAACGCCGCAAGTTCGCGCGACAGATCGGGCAGAACGCGCGCTGTCCCGCAAAAAGGCGTTTACGCGCATCAACGGGTAAGGCGAACAACCCGTTCGCCAGGATAAGGTCACGCAATCTCTGCAACGGGTTGCTTGATCGCGCGGCAAGCCCGGCGTAGAAGAGAAATCGTTCGAGTCGCTCCCGCGTGCGTCTGGAGACAACTACCTGCATAGCGCATGCCCGTGAAGACAAAATCGGGGCAACACCATACTATTTTGCCCCAACAATTCACGTTCATTTTCAGCGGCCTACATCTGATCCAGATAGTCCTTGAGCAGTTTCCCCAACCGCGGATGGCGCAATTTGCGCAACGCTTTGACCTCGATCTGGCGCACCCGCTCGCGAGTGACACCGAAGGCTTTCCCCACCTCTTCCAGCGTGCGCGGCTGACCATCGGTCAGGCCATAGCGCAACTCCAGCACGCGCCGCTCACGCTCGCTAAGCTGGTCGAGCGCCGCTGCAATCTGCTGCCGCAACATCCCGCTGGCTGCGGCATCATCCGCGTCGAGCGCATGCGGATCGGGAATGAAGTCGGCCAGCGTGCTGTCAGCCTCTTCACCGACTGGGGTGGCGAGCGAGACCGGATCTTGCGCGGTGCGCCGCAACTCGCGCAACTTTTCCTCGGTCATGCCCAGCGCATTCGCCAGCTCGGCATCGGTCGGCTCACGCCCCAGCGTCTGGGTCAACTGTCGGCGGGCGGCTTGAATCCGGTTCAGCGTTTCACCCAGATGCACCGGCAGTCGCACCAGACGCGATTGATCGGCCAGCGCGCGCGAGAGCGCCTGCTTGATCCACCAGGTGGCATACGTGCTGAACTTATATCCCTTGGTGTAATCGAACTTTTCGATCGCGCGCAAGAGACCGAGACTGCCCTCTTGAATCAGATCGAGCAGCGGCAATCCGCGATCGCGATAGCGTTTGGCAATGCTCACCACCAGACGCAGATTGGCCGCTGCCATCTGCTGCCGCGCTTCATCACCCTGCGCTTTCACCATGCGCAACCGGGCTGCCTCCGGGCTGTCCGGCGGCAGGGTAGCCAGCTTCCGCTCGGCAGCCTGACCCCGTTCGATCATCTGCGCCAGCCGCTTTTCCTGTTCAGCGGTCAGTAACGGCACCTGACCGATTTCGCGCAAATAGAGCCGCACACTGTCGCTGAGCAGGGCATCTGATAGATCATCATCGAGATCGATCGCCGATTGCAGCAACGGTTCGTCGTCCAGCGTCGGCTCGTCCCCATCCTGAACGGGTACGCCAGCTTCGGCCAGCGCCGCATAGATACTGTCGATCTGTTCGATCGACTCGTCAGGATTGGGGACAAGCCGTTGAATTTCTTCAAAGGTAACAAAGCCTCGCTGCCGTCCAAGCGCAATCAATGCTTGCACATCGACAGGATTGATTGAAGCATTCGCGCTGTCGGTCTCGGGTTGGCTCTGCGACATACTACTTCCTCGTCTGAGACCAGGCGGGTGATCGGGTGTGCGCTTCGCTATTGTAGCATAAGCTGTTACCCGCGCAGGCCAAGCACAGAATGAGCGATCACGCCCCGCAGGATTTCCGATGTGCCTTCACCGATGGTCAGCAGGCGGGTGTCACGGTAGAGGCGTTCAACCGGATACTCCTGGCTATAGCCGTAGCCGCCAAAAATCTGGATGGCGTCGCGACAGATCCGCTCTGACGCCTCCGAGGCGAAGAGTTTGGCAATCGCCGCTTCGCGCGTATACGGGCGACCGGCGTCTTTCAGCCGGGCAGCGCCGTAGACGAGCGCGCGGGCCGCTGCCAGATCAACGGCCATGTTGGCGATCATGTTCGCTACCGATTGGTGGGCGCCGATCGGTTTCCCAAACGCGGTTCGTTCGCGGGCATACGCCACCGCTGCTTCGTAAGCGGCCTGCGCCAGACCGATCGCCATCGCGCCGATCCCGATCCGTCCGCCGTCGAGCACCTGCAAAAACTGAATGAAACCGCGCCCGCGCTCGCCGAGCAGATTCTCGCGCGGCACACGCACATCATCGAGCATCACCGCTGTGCTGACCGAGCCGCGCAGCCCCATCTTCGGTTCGTGTTTGCCGAAACTCAAGCCCGGCGTGCCGCGCGGAATGATTATGGCTGAAATGCCCTTTTTGCCGAGTTCCGGATCGGTCACCGCCGTCACAATCAGGTGTCCGGCTAGGGGCGCGTTGGTGATCCACATCTTCTGGCCGTTGATCACCCACTCATCGCCCACCAGCCGAGCGGTGGTGCGGGTTGCGCCCGCATCTGAGCCGGCATGCGGCTCGGTCAGACCGAAGGCGGCCAGGTACTCGCCTTTGGCCGCCGGCACGAGAAAACGACGCTTCTGTTCTTCGGTGCCGAACATAGCAATCGGTGCGCTGCCCAGGCCGAGATGCGCAGCATACGCCAGCGCCGTGCTCCCGCAGCACCGCGCCACCTCCTCGATCGCAATCGCCGTGCTGACGCTGTCAGCGCCAGCGCCGCCGTATTCCTCTGGGAAGGGCAACCCCATCAGACCGAGCTGCGCCATCTTGGCAAAGGTGTCAGCAGGAAAGTGGCCATGCTCATCGACATACCGCGCTTTCGGAGCGATCTCGCGTTCGGCAAACTCGCGCACTGTCTGGCGAATAAACTGCTGTTCCGGAGTCAGTTCAATGTCCATCTCGTTCCTCGTTAGGTTGCTAGCACTGTACCACAAATTACGCTCGCGCCGTCTGGGAAGCCGATCCCTCTTCGTGAACCAGCAGCGGCACGCCTGCCATCGTTTCGGCGATCAGATTGTCAACCACTGCTTTCAGGTCATTCGTCTCGGCAAAGACGCGCAACTGGCGATCGGCGCTGGTGCCATGCTCGACGATGTGCAGCAGATATTCAACCTCTTTGCGCGAGCCGAGGATGTCAACCACATCGTCAACCAGCTCGACGATTTCATGCACCAGCGCCTTGGCTTCGACCTCTTTGCGCTTGCCGAAATCGATCAGCTTGCCGTCTAGCCCCCACCGCTGCGCGCGCCATTTGTTCTCATTGATCAGGGCGCGGCGATAGATGCGGAAGGTCGTGTTCTCCTCAAACATGGTGTAGAACTTGACAATCAGCGCCTGCATGGTAGCGGCCAGCGCGAGGCACTCTTCGACCTGGGTGGCGATGTCGCAGACGCGGAATTCGAGTGTGCCGAAGAAGGGGTGCGGGCGGAGATCCCACCAGATTTTCTTGCCATTGTCGATACAGCCCGTGTTGACCAGCAACTGCACGTAGCGCTCGAATTCGCTGGCCGAATGGAATGTGGGCGGGATGCCGGTGCGCGGGAAGGTGCTGAAGATCACGCTCCGGTAAGATTTGAACCCGGTGTTGCGTCCCATCCAGAATGGCGAGGATGTGCTGAGCGCCAGCATGTGCGGGCAGATGTAGCGCGCGACGTTCATCAATTCAATCGCCACTTCGTTGTTGGGCATGCCGATATGGCAGTGCATGCCGAAAATGAGCAGTTGCAGCGCCGCGTCTTGCATCTCACCCACGACCATGTGGTACCGTTCGTCAGGCGTAATCTCTTGCTGCATCCACGACGAGAAGGGATGGGTGCCGGCGGCGACAATCCGCAGGTTGTGCCGGGCTGCCAGGCCGGCGATCGTGCCGCGCAGGCGCGTGATTTCGGCCCGCGCCTCACTGATCGTGCGGCAGGGACGGGTGCCGACCTCCACGATGCTTTGGTGCATCTCCGGCTTGATCTGCTCGCGCAGGATCATCCGTCCTGGTTCCAGTATCTGGGTAATGTAGCTGCGCAACTCACGGGTTTCGGGATCGACGATCTGATACTCCTCTTCGATCCCGATCGTGAAGGCAAAATCGGCATCGTTGGGATTGTACACGCTCACCGCACACTCCTCGCTGGCTGATTGATTGTTCTTGCGACCGGTATCTGTATTATATCGCTTCTCGGCGATGTCTGGGGCGAGGAGCAGCATTCAATCCGACATGTTTGTCGTATCCTTCCGCCATGAGCCAGATCGACTCATTCAATGGCAGCCGCCAAGGAAGAGTGGCGCGTGAACATGCTCTGCGCAGGGATCGCGCCGATGCGGCGCTTGCCTGCTCTGGCATTGCGCCCCGCAATCCCCTGTTCAGGCGCATGGCGCATTCCTGAACGCGATCGTCTGCGCTCGGTCAGGGTGAACCGGTAGCGCGTTGTCGCCAGCGTTGTCGCAAGGCGGCAATGGCGCCGCGCTGATAGAAGAGCCATTCCAGCAGCAGCACGATGAGCGCGGCCAGCGCCAGCCAGCGCCAGATCTCCTGGCGACCATCGCGCTCGCGCGCAACCGTGCTCTGCGCGCCGCTAATTTGCGGAATGGTCAGATCGCGCTGCGGCAAGACCCGCGACTCGTTGGGCGCGAAGAAGTTGACGGCAAAGCGCCGGCTGGCCACGACCGTGTTGCCGCTGCGCTCTTCAAGGGTGTAGATGCCGGGAAGATCAGTGTCGGTGTAAAAGGCCTGGTTCGCCTGCATTTGCGCCAGACCGTCGCGCGTGCTGACCGCGCGACCGTCTGGGCGGATGATGCGCACTTCATCGATGCTCGCATCAATGGGCGCTACAATCGGTTGACCGGTGGTAAGCTGAACGTTGCTGATCGGCAAGAGATATTCGGTCATGTTCGAGAGCAGCACAGGAAACGCAACCGTGAGTGGCAGATCGGAGAGATGCAGATCGAATCCCAACACGACGATCCGCCGCCCATCCCGTTCGCCGGCAAGCAAGAGCGGGCCGCCATCGCTATCGACGATCACGCGCGCCCACGAACCGGGCACGATGCGGGGCGCGCGCAGGATGTTGACATCGGTGAAGCGCACGTTGCGCAGGATGGGGTCTTCTACCGCTGCTGGCCGCACCAGCGGGAAATCAATCTCGCCGGTAATCGAGAAGAGTTCGGTGCTGCGGAGCGGCCCAATAAAGAGCAGGTTGCCTGGCGGCAGCTCATTGGGGGTTACGCCATCGAAGATCGTCAGCGGAATCTCAGCAGCGCTTTCGCTGAAGGTGACGGTCGTAGCCGGCACCCGCGTGACCTCAACGCCGGGCAAGAGACTCAAACCGGTCTCAAGGAAGCGATTGCCATCGCTCACCAACCGCACGCGCACCGTCTCACGTTGCGGGCTGACCGCAAAGGCGCGATCATCAACCGGCAGAATATCGTCGCCGCCATCGAGGCGGGCTTCCACAACGGCCACTGTAGCCGGAATCGTGAGGGTCAGGCTCTGCTCGCGCTGCGGTTCAATCGTCAGATCGATTGCATATTCCATCACGCCGTCGAAGAAGAGCATCAGCCGCCTGGTCACCGTTGCCCCGCCATAGTTAATCGCCTGCACGAAGAGCGTCTGCTCGAAGGGGCCGCCCTGCAGGGCAATCGTGTTGATAGCCACATTGTCGCCAGAGCGACCGATCGGGAAGTAGCGCACGCGGGCAGGCACGCGCAATCCGTCAGGCACGATGACGTTCCCGTCGGAGATGATGGCTACTTCGCTATCGATTTCGCGCGCGGCCAGCGCCGACGCGAGGGTAAGCGCCTGCGAGAGATCAGATTGGCCGCTATAGCTGGGAGTGATCTGTTCGATCACGCGTCGCAATTCGCGCCGGTCGCTTGATGAGGCAATCGGCGCTTCCATCTGGCCGCCAATCGTAATAATCGTCGCCCGACCATTATCGGGAAGCTGATCGATCAAGGCCAGCGCCTGCCGCCGCGCCGCTTCCAGCCGGTTAGGTTGCTCATCGGTCGCCAGCATGCTCGCCGAGCGATCGAAAATGATGATCAGATTGGCGCCGCTGATGCCGGTAACAGGCAAAAACGGGCGCGCCAGCGCCAGCACGAGCAGCAACATCAAGAGGAGTTGCAAGAGCAGCAGCAGATTGCGCCGCAGTTTTTGCCAGGGCGCGTTGGCTTCAATGTCGCGCACCATGCGCTGCCAGAGGAAGGTCGATGAGATGACGCGATCTTCCCGCCGCAGCTTAAGCAGGTACATTGCGACGATGATCGGGCCGATGATTGCTGCGCCAATCAGCGCTAATGGAGCCAGAAACGACATAGGCGTTCCACGTTAAGCGAATGGCGGCGCGCCGCGCGCAATCAGTTCACGGAGCGAGGCAATGGCTGCGCGAAGCGCCGCATCGGTTTCCGGTTCGGTTGCCGCCAGGCCGCGCGCCTCGTACTCGTCGAGATCGGTTACCTCAACCTGCTGACGGTCGGCGCTGACGATCAGATCGATCTCCAGATCTTCGGTTTCAATCACCGTATCGCTGATCCGGGCCGGGCGCGCCAGATTGCAGTACCAGCCGCGCGTCACGCCCGCGGCGCTCTGCACCTGAAAGATGTTGTACCAGCGATCGGTGTAGAACGTCTCGATCAACACATCACCCGGCTCGATCTGGAACAGGCCAAGATCGATCCGTTCTAATTGCCAGGGGGCGCGCACCGTAATCTGGCGCGGATCGCGGGCCAGAACGGTCGCCGGATACCGGATGATCTGTCCTTTCCGCGCTTTGATTAATCGCACCTCGATCATCGAATGACACCAGCTCGTCGCAACTGACCAAAGACAAACTCTTCAATTGGAATCGCTGTATTCACCGGCACATAGCGCATGCCGCGTCCGCTACAGAAGGCTTCGATTTCGGCCTGCCACGCGCGCAGCGAATCGCGGTAGCGCTGCAAGACATCGAGATCGGCGCTGATTTCAACCGCCGGCCCGCCTTCGCTGTCCACCAGCCGCACATCGCCTTCGATCGGCGGGTCGATCTCCTGCGGCGCCAGCACATGCATCACTGTAATCTCGAAAGGACGGCTGCTCAGGGCGCGCAGCGCATCGCGCCATCCCGGATCGAACAGGTCGGAACAGAGCAGGAGCGGGCCGGCGCTACGCGCCGTCTGGATGTAACTGCGGCAGAACTGGATCAGATTCGCGCTGTTGCCCGCTTCCAGGCGCTGCAAAAAATCGAACAGGCTAAACGCGCCGCGCTTGCCGCGAATGCCGCTGATCGCCGCCGGTCGCCCGCCGAAAGCCGTAACATTCACCCGATCAAGATTGCTCAGCGCGATGTAGCCGAAAGCTGCCGCAATCTGACGGGCGTAGCGCAATTTGTCTGGCTCGCCCCAGGCCATACTGCGACTGGTATCGACGAGCAGATGGACATTGAGCTCTTCCTCAGCCACAAACAGCTTGAGGTAGAAGCGCTCGGCGCGCGCGTAGAGATTCCAGTCGATCTGGCGAATATCATCACCAGCGGTGTACGGACGAAAATCGGCGAACTCAACCGACGAACCGCGCTTTGGGCTGCGCCGTTCGCCTTGCAAATCGCCAGCCATTGCCCGGCGTGTTTGCAGCGCCAGTCGATCTAACTTGCGCAGGAAGGTTGCCTCGAGCAATGGCTCCGCCATCACTCCTCCTTCACCGCTTCCAGCACCCCTTTCACCACATCATCCGGGCTGATGCCCTCGGCCTGCGCTTCAAAATTGAGCACGACCCGGTGGCGAAGGGCGGGCAGCGCCGCTGTGCGCAGATCGCCGAACGAGACATTGTAACGACCATCGAGCAGCGCCAGAATCTTCCCGGCCAGGATCAGGGTTTGCATGCCACGCGGCGACGCGCCGTAGCGCACGTACTGTTTCGTGATCGCCGGCGCTTCTTTGCTTTCCGGGTGAGTTGCGGTAATCAGGCGCGCGGCGTAGGTCAAGACATGGCTGGCGATCGGGACGGTGCGGGCCAGTTCCTGCATCCTGACAATGGTAGCGCCGTCGGCCACGTGGCGGGCAACAGGCGCGCGGGCGCCGGTGGTGCGCTGAGCGATCTCGACCAGTTCGGCGGCAGTGGGGAACATTACATTAATCTTGAAAAAGAAGCGATCGAGCTGCGCCTCGGGCAGCGGATATGTGCCCTCCATCTCCAGTGGATTCTGCGTTGCCAGCACGAAAAACGGGCGCGGGAGCTGATGAATCGTCTTGGCGACGGTGACGGTGCGCTCCTGCATCGCCTCAAGCAACGCCGATTGCGTCTTCGGCGTGGCGCGATTGATCTCGTCGGCCAGCACCAGATTGGCGAAGATTGGCCCCGGCTCGAACCGAAACGTCTTGTGGCCGTGGACGTCTTCGCTGATCAGGGTTGTGCCCACAATATCGGCGGGCATCAGGTCAGGCGTAAACTGGATGCGCGAGAACTTGCAATCAATCACATCGGCCAGCGTGCGCACCAGCGTTGTTTTGGCCAGGCCCGGCACCCCTTCCAGCAACGCATTGCCGCCGGCCAGCAACGTGATCACGACCTGCCGGATCAGGTCGTGCTGGCCGACAATCACCTGCGCGACCTCGGCCTCGATCTGTTGGGCGCGCTGGCGAAATTCCTCTGGGGTAAGGGTGACGGAAACGTCAGCGGAAACGGTCATACCATCGACTCCTGACTACGGTTCAAGGCGTGAGAAATACTCGCGCACCAGATCACGAAGATTGAACGGAATCTGCCCGGTTTCAATCGCCTCAGTCGCTGTGCGCTGGTACTCTGGGAAGATCTGTTCGTAGGGCACCAGCGACGGATTGTTCAGGCCAATCTGCTGGCCCTGGCCAGGTCGAATCTCGCTGCTGCCGCCACTTCCCTGCTGACCAGGGATAAAGTCGGGATCGCCGGTTGGCGCTGAGGGGCGGAAGGGTTGATAGATCATCTCGCCGCTGCTGCCCTGCCCCTGTTGTGACGCGGGGCGATTCGGATCAACATTGCCTGGCGCAGTACTCTGCTGCTGACCGAGATTGTCGGCAGTGGAGCCGCCGCCCTGCGCCGGCTGCCCCTGCTGTCCCTGGCCCGGCTGCCCCTGCTGGCCCTGGCCCGGCTGCCCCTGCTGGTTTTGCCCCTGCCCTGGCTGGCCCGCCTGGCCTTGCTGGCTCTGACCCTGACCCTGACCCTGCTGGCTCTGTTGATTCTGTCCAGGCTGACCAGCCTGCGCAATCTGCTGGCGAGCCTCCTGAGTGTTCGACAATGACTGTTGAACAGCGCGCTGATCGTTGGCGGCGTTCTGGGCGGCGCGCACCTGTTCGCTGGCCCGTTGCAATGCCTCGGCGGCGGCCTGGTTATCGCCGCGTTCCAGCGCTTGCGCCGCATCTTGCAGCGCCTGTGCAGTGGCCCGATCCGCTGCGGCCAGTTGCGCGGCTTGCTGCGCCAGTTCCTGCGCCAGCGCTGATCGCTCGGCGTCACTCATCTGGGCAAGACTATCAGCCAGATCGTTGAGTTGCTGACGCAACTGATCGAGGTTGGGCTGCGGCGAGGTTTGATTCTGTGAAAGCTGTTCGAGCTGACGCGCCAGTTGTTCAAGCGCTGCCTGCCGCACATCAGTTTGCGGATCGAGCTGTTGTCGCAGCCGCATCTCGGCCTGGGCCAGATCGGCCAGCGCTTCCTGTCGGTCTCCCGGATTGCGAGCCAGTTCCTCTTGCAACTGACGCAGAATCGACAGCAATTCCTCGCGCTGTTCCGGTGTCAGATCATCGCGATTCTGCAACTCTTCGGTGAGCGTCGCCAATTGCTGGTTCACCTGCTCGATCATCTCGGCCACGGCAGCCCGCTCGGCCAGCACCCGGTTCATCGGATTGGGCAGGGTAAGCAGGGCCAGCGCCAACAGTGCCGGCGCCAGCGCAAACAGGAGCGGGCGGCGGGGAATCGCAAGCGGGATCTGGCGCGGATGCAGATTGGCCGCGATAGCGCATGCGTCGGCCTGCTGATACGGCGCTAACGGCGTTGCGGCGCCGGTTTCGTGCAGCTCGATCGCCGTTGAGAGTCGTTCGCGCAAATTGAGCAGGTGATCGACCCGCTGCGCAACGCGACGCGGCGGTAGTGGCTTGAATACGGCAACGCCAATGCTTGCTGCCAGCCAGACCAGCACCGGGATCAGCGTCCACCAGATCAGGTTTGGAATGGGAGTTACCCAACCGGCGGCGGCAATGATCGCGCTGCCGGTCAGCGCAATCCAGAGCGAGCGGCTGGCGAAGACCAGACCGTCATTCAAGCGCAATTTAATTCCCAGCGGGCGAAGTTGCCGGCGCAAGGTTTGATACGGTGAAGGGGTGAGTATCTGCGTCATCGCCTATCCTTCCTGCTACGGCGATAATTGTATCGTACCACACCTTCTATGACGCCGCAGCGGTTGCGCCGGTTCCCTGCAACGGTGATTTACCCTTCGCGTCGCCAGACGTGACGTTCAACCACCTGTCGCACCAGTTCGCCACGTTCCCAGACCTCGATCACGCGCTGGCTGATAATGGTGGTAACGCCGGTCGGGGCGGGCGTGGCCGTCGGCGTGGGAACGGTGATCGGCGCCGCAGCGGCGGGTGTCGCGCGCTGCCGCAACCATGCGCGCCCGGCTTCCACGGCTAGCGTCGCCACACCAAGCGCGACGGCGGCGCCCAACTGGCGCATCTGCGCCGGCGACAGCGCAAAGCCACGGGGCGCGAGCGGCGCCGACTCGCGAGGGGCAAGAGCGTCATTCCCGCTCAAGGCGGCGCCGCAGGCGCCGCAATAGCGATTTTCAAGTGGATTGCTATGGCGGCAGGCTGGACAGATTCGCTCGACCATAATTCACCTCAGGTTGCTTGTGAACGCGAGCGCGGCTGGTTAGGCGCAAAGCGGGCCAGAATGATACCAACTTCGTAGAGCAGATACATCGGCAGCGCCAGCAGCGCCAGATTGACCGGATCACCCGTGGGAGTGATGAATGCGGCGATCATCACCACAATCACCAGCGCATAGCGCCGGTATTGCGCCAGTTGTTTGGCTGTGGTGACATTTAGATAGGCCAGCACATAGATGATGATCGGCAGCTCAAAGACGATTCCATTGATCAGCAGCAGCATCGTCACCGTTTCGAGGAAATCTGAGAGGGTTGGCTGGGTTTGGATCAATGGTGAATCAGAAAAGCCGATCAGGAACTGAATGGCAACCGGCGTCGTGATAAACCAGCCGAAGGCGATCCCGGCCAGAAAGAAGAAGGTCACGAATGGCAATGCGCGGAAGATCAGCCGACGCTCGCTATCGGTCAGACCGGGCACGATAAACGCCAGCAACTGATAGACGATCACCGGCATCGCCAGGATGACACCGACAAGCAGCGCCACCTTCATATAACTGGTGAACTGCTCGGTAGTCCCAACCGATTGAATCGGCGCAAAACTCTCATTGATCGGCGCGAAGGTCAGGATTAGGCGATCGATGAGCTTAATCGGGCCTTGCGGCCAGACCGCAATAAAACCGAACACCATGCCGATCAAGACGCCGATGCCGGCCTTGATCAGGCGGCTGCGCAGCTCAATCAGGTGTTCAATCAGGGTCATCGAGGCGTCATCAGCGCCTGCTGCTTTAGCCGGTCGAGTCGTCATGAAGCGAGAGTCTCCTCAGGCATTGGCGCGCGTTTAACCACGGGTTGCCAGTTCTGGTCAAGGAGGCCACGTTCCTGCAAGGCAAAGACCAGTGCCTGCAACTCTGCCGTTAGCGCAGTCAGTCGATCCATCAATTCAGTCAGCTCAGCCTGTGAGATCGGTAGCGGTTCACTCTCGGCCTGATCTGGAGTGACTGCTTCCACTTCGGGCGAAACGCCAAATAGAGCGCGATCCTCATCGGTAATTGGTTGGGCAACGCCGGTAGGCGTAGGCGCAGGCGGGGCAACCGTGGTCGGCTCTGCCGGCACCGGCGGCTGGGTTGGAGGCCGGATTGTTGGCGTTGCGCTCGACTTCAGCTCATCAAGCGAATGCTGCACCTGCTGGCCGGCTGTTTTAGCCTCGTCAACGATCGTCTTCACATCATCACGCACATCGAGTTGATTGCGGGCGCGGGCCAGCTCATCGCGCAATTGGGCGATTTCACGCTCAAACTCGCTGCGCATCTCGTTGATCATCTGAAGTTCGGGCGATTGCTGCTGCCAGGCAAGGAATTTGGCAACCTGCCTGCCAGCCCAACGCCCCACTTCGGGTAAGCGTTCTGGGCCGAAGAGCACCAGAGCCAAACCGGCAATCAGGATAAACTCAAACAGGTGGACGTTAAAAATCTCCATACGCCTCCGCATTCTGGCGGATACCAGCATTGCTCGCTACTATCTTACCACGAGTTACCGAACGGGGGGTAGAGGCATGGCCGCAATGCCGGTGATAGACAGGAACAGTAGAGGAGACCATGGATCATTCCTGCGCCTGCATGGGAAGACAGCGCGCCTTCGTCTCTGAAGAAGTCGTTCATGGCGCCAGTTGAACCGGACAGCAGATAGCAGATCGCACGGAATAGAGGGACGTGAGGCGGCCAGAGCATAACACGACGAAGCGATGCCGGAACGACATCGCTTCGCAGACATCACGACTGCGCCAGCCGTCTATTCGTTGCTCTGGTGAGTCTCCAGATACTGCAAGGCATCAGCCACAGTCTGAATCTTCTCGGCCTCTTCGTCTGAGATCTCGACCCCGAACTCTTCTTCGATTGACATAATAAGTTCAACCAGGTCGAGCGAGTCGGCATTGAGGTCCTTGGTAAACGATGCGCTCGGCACCACCTGCGCCTCATCGACGCCGAGCTGATTCACGATAATCTTGCGCAGGCGCTCCTCCATCTCCGGCGAAGCCATACTGATTGTCTTCCTTCCTTTCAGAATCGCTATCACTCCATATCGCGCTCGGCCAGGTAACGGGTGACGACCGTACCGAGCACGCCGTTCACAAACCGGCTTGAATTATCGCTACCGAACTGTTTGGCCAGTTCGACCGCTTCGTTAATCACCGCCTTCATCGGGGTGCGTTCCACATCATCGATCAGCAGTTCAAACAGCGCAATCCGCAATACGGCCTTGTCAACGCCGGGCATTTGGGCGACCGGCCAGTTGGGCGCCGCTTCCTCGATAATCCGGTCGAGGTAGAGCCGATGTTCCCAGGCGCCGAACACCAGTCGGCGCAGGAACTCTGCGCTCTCTGCTGACATCGGCTCTTCGGCCAGCCGTCGTTCGAGCACCTGATCGATGGCGTGATCGGTTTCATCAACCTCAAAGAGGATTTGCAATGCTGCTATTCGGATGCGATGCCGCTGACTTGCCAATCTCGCCCTCCCCATCCGCATCCCGTTGCCGGCTCAGGCCGGATTGAGCGTTTCTTTCCACTGGCGCAGCAATTCGGCAACGTAGCCGGTATGGATCTGACCGGCGCGAAATGCCGGATCGTCAATCAGCGCCAACTGGAACGGGATGGTTGTTTTGATACCGGTAATAACACACTCATTGAGCGCCCGTCGCATGCGGTTGAGCGCCTCGTCGCGCGTATCACCATACGTGATAATTTTTGCCAGCAGCGAGTCGTAGTTACCGGGCGGTGTATACCCAGAATAGAGGTGCGAGTCGACTCGCACCCCAGGGCCGCCTGGCGGCAAATAGAATTCCACCTCGCCACTCGCTGGCAGGAAATCACGCTCCGGATCTTCGGCATTGATCCGGCATTCAATCGCGTGCCGCGTTATTGTAATGTCTTCCTGACGGAGCGTCAAGCGTTCGCCGCTGGCGATCAGCAGTTGCCAGCGCACCAGATCAACGCCGGTCACCTGTTCGGTCACCGGATGTTCAACCTGGATGCGCGTGTTCATTTCAATGAAGTAGTAGTTGCCCTGTTCGTCAACCAGAAACTCCAGCGTGCCGGCATTGACATACCCGATTGAAGCGATGCCGCGCAGGGCGTCGGCGCCCATGCGAGCGCGCAATTCGGGGGTAACGATCGGCGAAGGCGCTTCTTCGACGATCTTCTGATGGCGACGCTGGGCCGAGCAATCGCGCTCGCCAAGGTGGATGGCATGGCCATACTGGTCGGCCAGCACCTGAATCTCGACGTGGCGCACGCGAGTGAGAAACTTTTCCAGCAGCAGCGCGCCGTTGCCGAAGGCGGCTTCGGCTTCAGCGCGCGCCGTGGGGAAGGCGCGCTGAAGATCGGCGTCGTCGTAGGCAACCCGCATCCCACGACCACCGCCGCCGCCTGCCGGTTTGAGCAGCACCGGATAGCCGATCTGTCGGGCGATGTCAATCGCCTCTTCGAGTGAGCGCACCTCGCCATCTGAGCCGGGAACGGTCGGCACGCCGGCAGCGCGCATCGTATCGCGGCCAACCGCCTTATCACCCATCAACCGGATCGTTTCGGCTGGCGGGCCGACAAAGATCAGCTTGCAGTCGGCGCACATCTCGGCGAAATACGGATTTTCCGAAAGGAAGCCATAGCCGGGATGAATGGCGTCACAACCGGAGATCAGCGCTGCGCTGATCAGCGCCGGCGCGTTCAGGTACGATCTGGCCGGGGCCGGGGGGCCGATGCAGACTGCCTCGTCGGCCAGCCGCACGGCCAGCGAGTCGCGATCGGCGGTGCTGTAGGCCGCCACGGTGCGAATGCCCAGCTCCTGGCAGGCGCGAATAATGCGAACCGCAATTTCACCGCGATTGGCGATCAAGACTTTGCGAATCATCAGGACATCACCATCCCGCCGTCGATCGTCAGCGTTTGCCCGCTGATGTAGGCGCCGGCATCAGAGGCCAGGAAGCACACCAGTCCCGCTACTTCAGCCGGCTGGCCAAACCGACCGAGCGGGATCGTCGCCAGAATGGCTTTGCGTGTCTCCTCGTTGAGCGCATCGGTCATCTCGGTCTCGATGAAGCCAGGCGCAATCGCATTAACCGTGATACCACGACTGGCCATCTCGCGGGCAGTTGACTTGGTCAATCCGATGATTCCGGCCTTGGCCGCAGCGTAGTTCGCCTGCCCGGCATTGCCGATCAGGCCAATGACCGAGGTGATGTTGATGATCCGCCCATATCGTTGCCGGGTCATCGGGCGCAGCACTGCTCGCGTGCAGAGGAAAACGCCGCGCAGATTGGTGGCAATCACTTCGTCGAAATCGCTGTCTTTCATGCGCAGCAGCAGATTGTCGCGGGTGATGCCGGCGTTGTTGACCAGAATGTCGATCCGGCCAAACTGTTCGAGGGTCGCCTTGACCATCTGCTCGACATCGGCTGGATTGCTGACATCACCCTGGATTGCGAGCGCAGTGCCGCCCGCGCCGGTGATTGCCGCAACGGTTGCCTCTGCCGCCGCCGTGTTGCCCCGATAATTGATCACCACGATTGCGCCGCTGGCCGCCAGCCGTTCGGCAGTAGCCCGCCCGATGCCACGACTTCCACCGGTAACCAGCGCAACGCGCCCACTCAGATCGAGCAGCATGACCTGCTATCCCTCCGCGATTGCAAACAGGGTGGCTCCATCGATGATCAATACATTCCGTCGCCCGCTCGCCGCCTTTACCGTATCAGGCGTAAACTCGGTTGACGTAATGACAATGCCTTTCGGAATCTCCCGGCGCTTCATATCCTGCAGCAGGCTTTCGAGCGTGCCAGGGCGCACCTTATCGGCCACCGACAGGCGCAGCAGGTAGGTCACCCCTTCGTAGGTTAGCTCAAGGTCAAGGTGCTTATCTTTGTCGATGAAGCGGTAATCCTTGAACTCAAAGCCATGCTTGCGGAAGAGTTTGAGCACATACGAACCGAACTGCGGCAACGACAGACCTTGCAGGTCTTCCAGCGTGCGCACCACGCCGGGCCGTTCGAGTCGTCCGCCGCGCTCGGCAATCTCTTTTTGCATCTGGCGGTTTCGCTCCTCAGCGCGGCCCGACATCACCGTGCCGAACGCCGGGAAGGGAATCAGCGCGAATGCGGAGAAGATAAAATAGATGGTGATCAGATCGCCGGCGCTGGCCGGCGCTGCCGGCTGGTCAGGATCGAGTTGCACGACCGGCATCGGCGCGATACCAGCTTCGCCGGCCAGTCCGTACCCCGCCATGATCGCCAGGCCGAAGAGAAACGTGACAAAACCGAGCGCCAGGCCGTTGGCCAGATAGTCGCCGCGCACCTTGCGCCCAAGGTAGATGCCAGCCATCACCGGAACCACGCCGGCCAGAATCTGCAAGATACTGTCGGCCAGAAAGAGTGAGCACCAGGCGATGGCCGTCAGCATGCCAACCAGCAGCACCTGCATCCAGGCAATCGCCCGAATCGAGCGCATGATGCGCTGGAACAATGAAGGTTGGGCAACCTGCTCTGACACCGGTTGCGGTGTCGTTTCGACGCTCATACCATCGAATCCTCTGTTGTTGCTGGTGATGACCGGCCATCACGGTCAAGCAATTCATCAACCGCTTCGCGCAGCTTGCCGATGTCGGTAAACGATCGGTAGACCGAGGCGAAACGGATGTAGGCGACTTCGTCGAGATCGCGCAGACGGCGCATCACTTCATCGCCGATCGCCTGCGAGTGGATCTCCTGATCGTCGGTGGCCATCACCGTCGCTTCCACATCATTGACCAACTGTTCGATCGCCGCAGCCGACACCGGTCGGCGGTAGCAGGCCGTGCGCACGCCACGGGCGATCTTCTCGCGATCATACGGTTCGCGCGTACCATCCTTTTTGATCACCATCAGGCTGACCGACTCGATCCGCTCGTAGGTGGTGAAGCGACGGCCACATGACCGGCACTTGCGCCGACGCCGGATCACCTCGCCCTCGTAGAGTTTGCGAGTGTCGATGACATCGGTCTCTTGAAAATGGCAGAATGGGCACCGCATGAGTCGCACTGTTCCTTTTCACTCTGCGAGCATTATAGCACAGGCTCATGCCGGCCTTATCTGCACCTCGCGGCCAAAGCTGCGCTTCAGCAGACCGCTGCGGCGCGACGCTTCCCAGATTTCGACGTGAGCGTCGCCATCGGCAATAATATCGATCACAATCTCGTCGCCGATATGAACGCGCGCGTCGCGAACGATCCGGCTCTTGCTGCGTTCAAGATATTCAGCCAGACGAAGCATCGCGCTCAGGCGGGCAATCCGGGTTTCGTCATCGGGGGTGAGGATACTGCTGTACGGTTTCAGATCGCCCCATCCTTTGCGATGGTTGCGCACCAGGCTGGCGATGATCACGATCTCGCGATGGCTGAAGCCCAGCAGGGTTGCGTTGTGGATCAGGTACTCGCCGTGCTTGTGGTGATCGTAGTAGCCCACGCTCACCCCGATGTCGTGCAGAATGGCCGCATACCCAAGCAGTTCGCGTTCCCATGCGCCATAGCCGTGCAGCGGCGCAAGCTGATCGAAAAGCGAGAGACTAAGCTGAGCCACGCGGTCGCAATGATCCGGTTCGTAGTAGGTCAGGCGGGCCAGATTCAACACACTAAACTGACGGGGATTGGCGAGCAATGGTTGCGGCTGATCGGCGAGAAAGTGCTGGTAGAAGATGCCCTCGCGCACCCCTTGCCCGCTAACGAGGAGCTGGTCGGCTTTGCCCTGATCCATCAGCGCGGCGATAATCACAGCCCCGGCCAGCGTGACATCGGCCCGCTCCTCTTTCATGCCTGGAATCTGCAACCGCTCGCGCCGGGAACAGCGGGCCAGCTCATCGATGATCCAGTCGATCGCCTCACGGGTGAGCGTGTAGGCATGAACCCGCTCGAGCGGATAACCGCGTCGTTTCTGATCGATCCGGGCGAGCTGACGTACCGTGCCGCCCATGCCGCCCAGGCGCCCGCGACACTGATCGGACAACCAGTCGAGCGAGGTGAAGGCGGCTTTAGCCGCTTCGCGCAGGCGGCGCAGATCGGCGCGGCTGATCGGATCACCCTGCACAAACTGCTCGGTCAGGCGCACCACGCCGGCCTGCACCGAGAAGCTGCGGATCAGGGCGCGATCGGTCACGGCCATCACCTGCGTCGAGCCGCCGCCGGTATCGAAGAGCGCGCCGCTGTGCAGCGGGAGCGCGTTGATTGCGCCCAGATAGCCGTAGTAGGCCTCCTCTTCAGCCGAGATGATCCGCAATTCGAGCGGGGTGGCAGCGCGCAAAGCCGCCCAGAAATCGGCCTGATTGGCCGCTTCGCGGATGGCGCTGGTGCCCACTGCGATCACCTGATCGACACCGGTAGACTGGCAGAGTGAGTAAAACATGCGCAGCGCTTCGACTGCGCGCCGGATTGGAACCGGCTGCAAGGCGCGACCAGGGCCGATCCCCTCGGCCAACCGCACCGTCTCGCTCACCTCATCGGTCAGCCGAAAGCAGCTCTTTGGCTCATACGCCATCACGATCAACCGCGTCGTATTTGAGCCGAGATCGATCACGCCGAGTTTTTTCATAGCGATAACCTTATGTTACGGCTTGTCCCCCATCACCCCCACGCAGCAATTGCGCCAGCATCTGATCGGGCGCCTGCACGGCCACTACCTCGCCCTGCACGGTCACCTCGCCCTCGACTTCGATCCAGGCTTCGATGACGATTTTACGCCCGGCCATCTCTTTGACCTGGCCGTGAATCACCAGTTCGGGGCCGAGCGGAGTGGGACGGAGGAAATTGACCCGCAGCGAAGCGGTAAGGTAGCGCAGGTACGGCGCAGTGCCGGGTTCGCGGCCAGCGGCGGCGTAAGCGGCAGCGGCGGCGGTGCCGGTGCCATGGCAGTCGATCAACGAGGCGAGCAGCCCGCCGTAGACGTAGCCGGGCACGGCGGTGTGATACGGGCGGGGCGTAAAGCGGGCGATGGCTTTCTGCCCGTCCCAGATGCTCTTAATGTGCAGACCGTCGGGGTTGAGCCGGCCACAGCCGTAGCAGTGGCTCAATTCAGCGGGATAGGTGTCCTGAATGGCGTTCATGCCTGTTCCTCGTTGCATGCAAAGCGAAGGTTAGGGTCGGCGCAGGTAGATCCAGGCCGAAGGGCCGCGATTGCCCATCACGATGGTCTCGCCGGGCACGAACCGCTCAATTGTGAAGCGCTGGCGCAGGGCATCCATCAGCGCCGATTGCTCGATGCTGGTTTTGAGCGTCTCGGCCTCTGGTTGATCGCGCTGGCGCAGATGGACGAAGAAGGCGAACAATCCATCCGGGCGCAGCAAGCGCTTCACTTCGTCGAGATAGGCGCGCAGTTCGCTATCGCTAAAGCCGTGGCCGCAGCCAACATCGATGGCCAGATCGTAAGGCCCGCTGAGAAACGAGAGATCGGTGGCGTCGGCGACAAACAGGCGCACGCGCTCGGTCACGCCGGCAGCCGCGACTCGTTCGCTGGCGATGGCGATCGCTTCGGGCACGAAGTCGATCCCGTCAACCTGCCAGCCGGCGCGGGCCAGCCAGATGCAGGCGCGTCCGGTGCCGCAGCCCAGATCGATAGCGCGACCCGGCGGCAATTCGCGACTGAGCGCGATGATTTCGGGCGGCGGTTCGGCGTGATCCCATGGAATCTCGCCGCTGAGGTAGCGGTCACGCATGCGGTGAAAACGGTCGGTCATGGCCTGTTCCTGTGTTCCATCGATTGCCGCGCCGGGGGCAGGGGCTGCCAGCTCAGCGCTCCTGACGCGAACGCTTCAGCGCCCGTTCGATATCACGCGCAGCGTCGCGGCGGGCAATGTCCTCACGCTTGTCGTAGATCTTCTTGCCGCGGGCCACGCCCAATTCCAGCTTCGCCCGCCGGCCTTTGAAGTAGATCTTCAACGGCACCAGCGTCATGCCTTTCATGCGCACCAGCCCGTTGAGCCGGTTGATTTCGCGTCGGTGGAGCAGCAGTTTGCGCGGGCGCATCGGATCGTGGTTGAAATACTTGCCCGATTGCTCGTAGGGCGCGATGTGAGCATCGTAGAGAAAGACCTCGTCGTTGACGACACGGGCAAAGCTGCCGCGCAGGTTGACGCGACCGGCGCGCACCGACTTGATTTCGCTGCCGGAAAGGACAATGCCGGCTTCGATGGTCTCTTCAATGTCGTAGTCGTGGCGGGCTTTGCGATTCTCGGCCACCACGCCTGGATGGGACGATTTGTTTGCCATGATTCTATTGTTGGTAGCGCTGGGTTTCGCCTATCAGCCGCTCGATGGCGCTCCCCAGCCCGATTGTACACCAGAACAGCGTTGCCATGTGGCTGAACTCGATGTTGAAGAAGTAGTGGTCGGCCAGGCCAACTGCCAGCGCCGCGACGATCGCGCCCTGGCAGCCGAGCAGCCAGCTCGCCGCTTCGTCATCGAGCTGGGGCAGGATGCGCAGGCTGCGGGTGAACCAGGCCCCGATCAGACCGAGGAAGACGGCCAGGCCGATCAGACCCATGCGCTGGCCGATTGCCAGGTAGATGCTGCTCACGCCCGCCGATAGATCGAGGTCAGGAGCCTGACCGAAGCCGATGCCGAAAGCGGGGTAGCGCTGAATGATTGCGATTGCGTTGGCATACTCGCCGAGACGCATCTGCTGGGCCTGATCGCGGAACTGCACGCCGGAAAGCACCCGGTTGATGAATTCGTCGGCGTAGCCAAGCCCGAAGAGCAGGAGCGCGCCGAGCAGGCTGACCGCAATCATGTGCCGCCAGAGTCGGCGGTAGCGCACCGTTGCCAGAAAGGCGGCAGCGATGATCAGGCCGAAGAGCGCAGCGCGCGAGAAGGTGAGCAGGAGCGCCAGCGTTTGCATGCCGCCCAGTGTCGCCAGCAGCCAGCGCGGCAAGAGTGGTTGGGGCGCGGCCAGTTGGGTAAGCGTGAGCACGGCCACCAGCGCCAGCATCCCGCCGAAGCTGTTCGGATCGACGCCCAGCCCGATGGCGCGTTCTAACCCGCTCGGATCATCTTCGACATAGCGCAATACCCGCCCGCTGGTCGGATAACCGATCCGGCCCAGGGCTACCAGCAGTTGGAGGGTGATCTGGTCGGGCAAGGCCCACAGGATCAACCCGATTAGCGCAGCGATGCCGCCCACCACAATCAACGCCCGCACAATCAGCCGCACCGTGTCGCGATCACGCGCGCAATTGATCACCGTCAGATAACAGAATACGCCCAATAGAAACTTAACATAATTGTGAAGAGTCTGCGGATCGGGCAGACCGCGCGCGCCCAGGATCAGCGAAAAGAGGGTCAGGCCGAGAAACCCGACCAGCGGCAGGCCGAGCGCGCCGAAGCGAACATCATAGACATCCGAGCGAGCCAGCGCGCGCAAAAACCAGACCGCGTTGAGCGCCACCAGCGCCAGGGTGAGAAAGTTAGGCGTGATGATCGCCTTGAACGGCAGCGTGCCAAACGGAATGATCGTCGCCACGGCCAGCGCGGTGATCAGGCCAGCATTGACGCTGACCAGCAGCGCCGTGGCGACGGCCAGCGCCAACAGACCGGCAACAGCATAGAGCGGCCCGAAGGCGGTAACGCCACCGATCAGGCCGCCGGAGATCAGGGCAAGACCGGCGATGGCGACCGGCGATGGCGCCAGCCGGTCACGCCACGACAACGATGGCGCGGAGAGATCAATGGACATAAGGCATGTCAGAAATACGCATCAGTTTATCCCAGCGATGGGTGGCATCGATGTAGCGCACGGTGCCAGAGCGCGAACGCATCACCACGCTGTGGGTGCGGGCGCCGCCGCCGAAATATTCCACGCCGCGCAGGAACTCGCCGTGGGTGATACCGGTGGCAGCGACGACCACATTCTCGCCGCGCACCAGATCGCGGGTCGTCAGCACCTGTTTCGGATCGATGCCCAGTTCCAGGGCGCGCGCGCGCTCTTCGTCGTTGCGCGGCCAGACCCGGCACTGTATCTCGCCGCCCAGACACTTCAAGGCGGCTGCGGTCAAGACAGCTTCCGGCGCGCCGCCGATCCCCATCAGAATGTCGGCGGGCGGATTTTCGATGCTGGTCATAATTCCGGCGCTGACATCACCGTGGGCGATGAGTTTGATCCGCGCCCCAATCTCGCGAATCTGGCGGATCAGATCTTTGTGGCGCGGACGATCAAGCACGACCACCGTCACGTCTTCGACCTGCTTGTTGAGCGTGCGCGCTACAGCCCGAATGTTGTAGGCCACCGGCGCCGTGATATCAATCACGCCCTTGGCTCGTTCCCCGACAGCCAGTTTGTCCATGTAGGGCAGACCGCGCCAGTTGTAGAACGAATGGCGTTCGGCGACGGCCACGACAGCAATAGCGCCGGGCATGCCTTCGGCCAGCAGGGTCGTCCCCTCAACCGGATCGACCGCTACGTCGATCTCATCTCCCTCACCGGTGCCGACCCGCTCGCCAATATACAGCATCGGCGCTTCGTCCTTTTCGCCCTCGCCAATCACGACAATTCCATTCATCGGGACGCTGTTCAACGCCATGCGCATGGCGTCAACCGCGGCCTGATCGGCGCTGTTCTTATCGCCGCGCCCCATCCAGCGACCAGAGCGTAAGGCGGCTGCTTCGGTTGCACGTACCAGATCCATTCCCAGGTTGCGCTCCATCGCGAACCTCCGCTTTCGTGCTGGCGAACTTCCTGCGGGCATGCCAGCTTCCTGCCTTGCTTAGCCTGAATTGTAGCACAGATGATGACGCTGATCGCGAGGCAGCGCCTTCACAGCAAGCGCGGCACATTCCATCATGGATGGTGATGCGTGAGTGACCCGGCGGGTTTTCCTTGCTCGACTGCGCGCGTGTGCGGCGCGATCATCGCCCGGTCGCTCGGCATCGATCGGCCAGATGTCGGTTATGAACCGAGCAGGTCGCGCAGATCGGGGAAGGTGCTCGACCGGCGGGGCTGGGCAAGATATTCGGCGTAGATGCTCAGGTCGCGGAGATGATTGACGATGCGCTGCATCTCTTTTTCGTCGTCGAGATCGCGCAGATGGTCGCGGAAACGCTGGATGCGGGCCAGCACCTGCGCCCGGCGCAGGATGCGCGCGCACTGTTCGGCCTCGTGGCGGAAGCGGATGTCGTCAGGACGGCGTTCGAGCAGGGCGATGATCGGCTGCGCCTCACTGGTCAACGGTTCGCCAATCGTGGCGATCCAGGCGCGCAGGCTTTCCATGTCGGTGGGCCGCTGCTCGAGCGGGGTTGCGAGATAGGCCTGCCAGATCGCCTGATGCAACGGCTCTTCCAGCAGGTCTTCGATCCCGGCGCCAAAGAGGTCGCCCGCTGCCCGGCAACGAGCGTTGTACTCTTCGAGCAGCTTTTCTACTGCGACATTGACGCTGGGGTAGCGCAGCGCCAGCGCCAGCAGGTAGGATTCGGCGTTGCGACGACGCTCATCGAGCGCTGTGGGGGCTGCGGGCGCGGCGGCAGGCACAGGCGGCGCGGCAGGGCGGGCGCTGCGGGCGCGATCGCTGCGGCGGGCATTGGGCGCGCGCGCGCGCAGCAGATCAACGATCAGTTCGCTGCGCAGACCGGTGATCTGTTCAACCCGCGCCACATACACGCGCTGGGTAGCGCCATCAAGTTCGCTCAGCAGCGGAATGATCCGTTCGAGCGCCTGCCGCTGTTGCGCCGGATCGCGCATGTCGAGACCGGCGGTGTAGGCTGCGAGGTAGAACTCCATCACCGGCGCAGCCTGCTCGACTACCTGCTGCCAGAGCGCCGGATCGGCGGCGATCACTTCATCGGGGTCACGCCCGGCGGGTAGGCGGATGATGCGAATGGTAACATCGCTCTCGAAACGAACGATCCCCTGGGCAGTGGCAACGATGCGACCGTCCCCCTCTTCCTCGCTGGCGGCGCGAATCGTCTCCAGTCCGCGCAGAGTCGCCTTTTGCCCGGCAGCGTCGGCGTCAAGCGCCAGGTAGACATTGCTGGTCAGGCGCTTGAGCTGGTTGATATGCGCCTTGCTCAGCGCCGTTCCCAATGGCGCAACGACATTGCGGAAGCCGTGCTGATGCGCAGTGATCACATCGACATACCCCTCGACCACAATCGCCCGATCGGCGGCGCGAATCGGTTCGCGAGCCAAATCGAGTCCATAGAGGATTTCACTCTTCTTGAACAGAGGGGTTTCGGGCGTATTGAGATATTTGGGTTGAGCGTCGCCCAGCGCGCGCCCGCCAAATCCGATCACCTCGCCGCGCGCATTGCGGATCGGAAAGATGATCCGGTTGCGGAAGCGATCGTAGGGGCCGCGCTCGCCGGGAATCGCCAGCCCGGCAGTGATGATCTCATCAACGCTGTACCCCTTCTTTTCGTGCAGATAGGTGAAGAGATGACTCCAGTCGTCGAGGCTGTAGCCGAGCTGAAAGGCGTCGATCGCCGCCTGATTGATGCCGCGCCTGGCGATGTAGTCACGACCGGGCGCACCGCGGCTAAGGTTGAGCAGCACATAGTTAAAGTAGCGCGCGGCGGCCCCGTTTATCTCAAGCAGGCGCGCCCGCCGGGCATCTTCCTGCCGCTGCGCGTCGTTCTTCGGCTCCAGCCGAATGCCGGCCCGTTCGGCCAGCAACCCCAGCGCGCCCTTGAAATCGAGACCCTGTTTGCGCATCACGAAATCGAACGCCGTGCCCGCGGCATGACATCCAAAGCAGTAGAAGCTCTGCGTGTCGGGATAGACGTGAAACGCCGGGGTGCGGGTATTGGGGTGAAACGGGCAAAAGCCGACGAAACTGCGCCCGCTGCGACGCAGCCCCACCCCCATCGAGTTGATGAGGTCAACGATGTCGATGCTGGCTTTGATCTCGTCGATGACGTTCATAGCGCTGCGATTCGTGGCGCCCCCGTTATGCGCCCCAGGTCTTAGGCACAAAGATTCGCTTAAAAACGGTGAGCGCGTAGCGATCGGTCATACCGGCAATGTAATCGACCACAGCCTGCTCGATCGGTTCGCCGCGCTGTTCGATAATGCGCATCAGCTCCGGCGGAATCTCTTCAGGATGGCGCAGAAAATGGGTATAGAGCGTCTCGATGATGAAACGCACCTTTTCATCTTCGGCTTTGGCCTCTGGCCGGTGATAAACGGTCTGGAAGAGAAAATCGCGCAATTTGTTGGTTGCAGCCAGAATCGGCTGGCTCATCGTCAGCAACGGCGGATCGGGCGGGGTTCCCTCGCCGGTCGCCCACCAGTTCGTCTGGATCAGGTCGCTGACCATCGTATTCAGCCGGGCGCTGTGACTATGCCCAAGCGTTTCGACGCAATCAGCGGGCAACACTGCAGGGCTGAGCAGGCCGGCGCGAATCGCATCATCGATGTCGTGGTTGATGTAGGCAATGCTATCACACAATTTGATAATCTGGCCTTCGAGCGTGCTGGCCGTGCCCCAGGCCGTCGCAGTGATGTCGCGCCGCGCTTTAGAATGGAGATGGATGCCCTCGCGCACGGCATAGGTCAGATTCATCCCGGCGCCGTCATTCTCAAGCACCTCGACAATCCGCCGTGATTGCTCGTTGTGGCGGAAGTGACCGGGACAGATCCGGCTGAGCGCAGTTTCGCCAGCGTGCCCGAACGGGGCGTGGCCGATGTCGTGGCCCAACCCGATCGCTTCGGTAAGGTCTTCGTTCAGGCGCAGCGCGCGGGCCACCGTGCGCGCCACCTGCGTGACTTCGAGCGTGTGGGTAAGCCGGGTGCGGTAGTGGTCGCCGAGCGGCGCGATGAAGACCTGGGTCTTATGCTTCAGACGGCGGAATGGTTTCGAGTGCAGAATCCGGTCGCGGTCACGCTGGTAGGCAGTGCGGATGGCGCACGGCGGTTCGGGCCGATCGCGCGTGGCGTCGGCGCTTTTCGCGGCGAATGGCGAAAGAATCTCTCGTTCCAAAGCCTCACGCATTTCACGCACAGAAGGGTTTGGCATACAGCGCTCCGATGGCGAATAGACAGTGTGATGACGTCATGGCCCAGCCGCGGCCTGCCGCGCCCGCAGCTCGGTAGACGAGATGTCGCAACGAAAGAGATGTTCGGGAATCGGCGTGAAGAGATGCTCATACCCGACAGGCAGCGCCAGATCGGCAAGCGAGCGAAACTGCCCGTCAACCAGCCGACCGGCGACGAAGAAGCGGCAGCGCATGGCGGCAAAGACGGCAAAAGCGGCGGCCATTGCCGTCTCGCTGCCATAATAACGCGGTTGCATCAGTCGCGCGGCGGTGTCGTACCCCAACACAAAGGCCCGTCCGGGGTAGAGCCGGGCTTTCTGGACAAAGAGCGGCGCGGCGGCCAGAATGACGTGATAGCGCCCCCGGAACTGGGCTATGCGCTGCTCGATCGCCTCCAGCGTGAGTTCTCCTTTATCGGGGTTGCGCACAGTCAGCTCAAAATGCACCGGCTGGCCGGTCATCACCACCACCGCCCGCTGCATCCCGCGATGCCCGTCGTGCAGCGGATTGAAACTGCCGGGCAGAATAGCGCCTGGCGGCGGATTGTCGATGTAGATGGTTCCATCAGGCGCAATGGTCAGCGAACCGATCCGTCCATTCAAGACATCGGCCAGTTCAGCAGCACTGATCATGTCGGCGCTCCTACGAACTCCTCGACCCGCAAGGAAACGACGCGCGACGAACTATCTTCGCCCATGCTCACCCCGTAGAGCGTGTCGGCCACTTCAATCGTACCACGATTGTGGGTGATCACGATGAACTGGGTGCGGTTGCTCAGTCGTTGCAGCATTTCACGAAATCGCCCGACATTGCTCTCATCGAGCGCGGCATCCGTCTCATCGAGAATGCAGAAGGGGCTGGGATTGACCTTCAAAATCGCGAAGAGCAGCGCCACCGCGGTAAGCGCGCGTTCGCCGCCAGAGAGCAGCGAGATATTCTGCGGTCGTTTACCCGGTGGGCGGGCTACGATCTCGATGCCCGGCGCAGCGCGTCTGCCGTTGGTCTCATCGCTGTCGGCGCTGGCCTCGACCAGCTCAAGGCGCGCGCTGCCGCCGCCGAAGAGTTCGTGGAAGGTGGCGCTGAATTCGGCAGCGACCGCCTCGAAGGTGCGCTGAAAGCGTTCGCGCATGGCCTCATCGAGTTCAGCGATGAGCTGATGCAGCGTGGCGCCGGCGGCGCGGAGATCTTCCGCCTGCGCGGTCAGAAAGTGATACCGATTGGCAGCCTCTTCGTACTCTTCGAGGGCAAGCGGATTGACGACTCCTAGCCGGACAATGCGCGCGCGCAGCGCTTCAATTGCGGCGGGCAGTTCGGTCAGCGGCGGGCAATCGCCGGCAGGCGGCGGCGCGGTCAGATCAACGTTATCGGCCACTGCGCGCTCGAACAGCGTTTCGAGCCGGTCGCTGGCGCGTTGCGCTTCGCGGGCAAGCTGACCGTGCTCGGCTTCAGCGGCCAGCAGCGCGCTGGTTGCCTGCGCTTCCGCCGCCTCGAGCCGGGCCAGTTCGGCTTCGGCAGCCTGCAAGGCAGCTTCAGCCGGCGCGATGCGGGCCTGCAACGCTTGCAGCTCAGCCTGCGCGCGCATCTGCCGGTCGGCGGTCGCGGCGTAGGCGGCTTCGTGCCGCTCGCGTTGATCGCGCAGCCCGGCGATAGTGGCAGTCAGTTCCTCGCGCTGACGCGCAAGCGTCGCCAGCGCGCGCTCGTGACCGGCCAGCAGATCGATGACCATCTGTAATCGACTCTCTGCCGTGGACAGAGCTGCGCGCAGATTGGCCAGCCGCTCCTGCGCGGCGCGATCAGCCTGCGACTGCGTCTCCTGGCGGGCGCGCAAACTGCTCACGGTCGCATCGGCGGCGAGCCGTTCGTTGCGCAGCGCCGCCAGGCGTTTGTTCAGAGCCGCTATCTGCTCGCCAAGCGCCTGCAACTCCTGGGCCAGGCGATCGCGCTGGCTCTCCAGCCAGTGCTGTTCCTGTTCAGCCTGACGGGCCTGGCGCTGCGCCTGCTCAAGGTCGGCGCGCGCCGCATCGCGCTGACGCTGCGCTTCTCGTTCGGCATGTTCGGCGGCGCGCAGGCGGTTGGTCGTTGCCTGAAGATCGCTCTCAACCGTGGCCCGCCGCTCATCGACTTCGGTCAGGCGATCGTGCGCAGCAGCGACTTCCATCGGCAACTCACGCAATTCGCGCTCGCGGCGCAGCGCGCCGCTCTCTTTGACCGGAGCGCCGCCGGTCACTGCGCCACCGCTCTGCACCTGCTCGCCCGCCAGCGTGACGATCGTCCAGCCAGGCGGGAGCTGGCGCAATTCGGCGCGCGCGGTCGGCAGATCGGCCACAACCAGAACGCGCCCCAGCAACTGTTCGACGACCACGGTATAGGCTGGATCGCACTCGACCAGATCGGCGGCGACGCCAATCACCGCTGCCGAAAAGGCGGGGCGACGACCATCGGCGGGCGGGCGGCGCAGGCTGTCGAGGGGCAGAAAGGTGGCCCGACCGACTCCGCTGCGGCGCAACTCGGCGATGGCCTCTTCAGCGTCGCGCCAATGATCGACGACAATGTGTTGCAGGCGCGATCCGAGCGCGACTTCGATGGCAGTCTCTAGCTCGGCGGGCGCCCGAATGATCTGCTGCACCAGCGCAAAACCGGTTCGGCCTGTCCGTTCCGCCCACTCAAGCGCTGCGCGCACGCCAGCGAACGCGCCAGCGCGCGAACGGGCCAGCCGACTGAGCGCTTCCAGGCGCGCTTCGCGCTCGGCCAGCTCGTGACGACGCGCCGCGCGCTCTTCGTCGAGCGTGGCGCGCTGGGCGCGCAGGCGTTCCAGTTCCTGCCGGATTGTCTGCACGGTTTCGCCACAAGACCGATAATGAGCAGTGGCCGCATCAAGGGCGCGCTGCGCTTCGGCAAGGCGCGTCTGCGCGGTTGCGGCAGTCGCGGCAGCCTGATGGAGCGCGGTCGTGACTCGCTCGTGTTCGGCGCGCAGCCGCTCCTGCTGTTTGGTCATCTGTTCGAGTCGGCTGGCCGCAGTCGCTTCGGCGCGGGCAGCCTGGAGCGCCGCTTCCTGCGCGGCCTGCGCCTCTGCGATCAGCGCAGCGCGGGTCTGCGCATCCGCTTCCGCTGCGTGTTCCGCGCTGCGCAACTCGTGGCGCGCCATCGCAACGTCTTGCTCGCATCGCGCCCGTTCTGCCAGCGCGCGCTCAAACGCTTCCGTCGCCTCGCGCTGGCGGCCAAGTAGATCGATCATCTGTCGTTCCAGCTCATCGGCGCGGCTGGCCGCGGCAGCCATGCGCTCTTGCTCGATCGCCAGATCGCGTTGCAACGCTTCGGCCTGTTGATGCAGCGCTGCCGCCTGCTGATGCCAGTGACCGAGCGTCTCGCGCTGTTCGCGCAGAGCCGCGCGCTGGGCCTGCACGGCAGCGCTGGCCGCGGTCTGGGCTGCTCGACAACGAGCCAGATGGTCATCGGCCTGTTGAGCGCGGGCCTGCGCCATCTGCGCCTGCGCTTCCGCTTCGCGCCACTGCGTATGATGCCAGTGGGCCAGCAGAGTCTGCAATTCCGCCTGCAACTCGCGATACTGACGAGTCTGGCTGGCCTGGCGACGCAAGGCGCGCAGTCGTGGTTCCAGCTCGGCAAGCAGATCGGCGACCCGCTGGAGATTCGTCTCGCTCTCGCGCAAACGCCGGAGCGCTTCGGCTTTGCGCAATTCAAACCCGCCAATCTCGGCTGCGTCCTCGAACAGGCGTCGTCGCTCGGTCGGGCGCAGAGTTAGAGCCGCATCAACCAACCCCTGATTGATGATCGTGTACGAACCGCCCAGCGGCTCAATCGCAGTCAGCAAGTCGCGCAACCGCACGCGCGCCCGATTGATGAAATACTCGTTTTCGCCCGCGCGGGTCACCCGGCGCGTGATTGTGACTTCGTCGAAATCGAGCGGCAACAGCCGATCGGTATTGTCGATCGTCAGCGCCACTTCTGCCAGGCCAGCCGGTGGTCGGCGCCCGCCGCCGGCAAAGAGCAGCTCAGGTGCCTGCTTGCAGCGCAACGCCGCCATGCTCTGTTCACCGAGCACCCAGCGCACGGCATCGGCCAGATTCGACTTGCCGCTGCCATTGGGGCCGACAATCGCAGTGATGCCGGGGCGGAATTCAAAGACGGTGCGCGCGGCAAAGGTCTTGAAGCCCTGGATCTCCAGCCGTTTCAAATACATTGAACCACCATATCTTCAGAGCAGCGTCTGCGATGTGCCAGCGTGGTATTGTAGCGCAGAGCCGGGTCGCGGTAAAGATGCAGAGCATGTATGACCGCATCGATCGCAATGCTTGATCCGCCTTTTATGAGCGGCTATAATACGTGAAGTATTGATGCGCTGCCGTATATAAACGATCGACGAGTCAGATTTTGAACCCATCTGGAAGGCCAGCTCCAGGCGCGGCATTGGCGCTATCCGCGTGGAACGGCAATCACAACCATCATGCGAGAACGAGTCTATCGCAGCGAGGCGGTGATTCTCCGCCGAAGCGATTTTGCTGAAGCCGACCGGTTGTTGCTGCTGGCGACGCCGGCTGGCAAACGGCGCGTTATTGCCAAAGGCGCGCGGAAAATGAAAAGCCGCCTGGCCGGCCATATCGAGCTGTTTACCCATGCGCAGATGATGCTGGCGGTGGGGCGCAATCTTGACATCGTGACCCAGAGTCACATTGTCAATCCCTTCGCTGCGCTGCGTGGCGATCTGATGCGTTTGGGATGCGGGTATTATGTTGCTGAATTGTACGATCGTCTCACCGCAGAGGAGGAAGAGAATGCGCCGTTGTTTCGGCTGCTGGTCGAAACGTTCCAGACGCTCGATGACAGTTCGACGCCCGAACTAGCGCTCCGGAGCTTTGAATTGCATCTCTTACAGATCCTCGGCTACCAGCCTCAGTTGCACCGCTGCGTCGTGTGTGATGACCTGCTCACCCCCGCGGCTAACCGCTACAGTCCAACGCTAGGCGGTGTGCTCTGCCCGCGCGATCAGGCAGCCGATCCATCTGCGCTACCGATGAGTGAGCACACATTTCGCCTGCTCCGCTATTTGCAAACTCAGCCTGTGGCTGCCAGCGCCGCATTGCGCATTTCAGAACCGACCCGCCGCGAGGCCGCCGATCTGTTGCGCGCCAGTCTGCGCCATCTGCTCGAACGTGATCTGAAGTCGGCCAGTTTTCTTGATGAAATGCTATCGTCGCAGTAATCCGTCATGACCATGCTACCATTGAAGAGAAGTGAGGAGGGCGGGCCATGAGTTACGTAGAAAGCCTGCTCGGGCGGGGAGAGCAAATTCTGTATATTGCCCGCCAGCATATTTTCGTGCTGATCACGAACATTTTGGCTGAACTGTCGCTCATTGCGGTGCTGGTCGCGGCTGGCGTGACCTCGAATCTCGCCTTTCGCGCCAATCCATCGGCGACGATTGGCGGGATCAGCATCAGCGATCTGATTTTGCTGATCTGTATCGTGATCAGCGTTATCGTGCTAATCAGCGGGTTCATTGACTTTCTGCGCTGGAACTCCGAGCAGATTGTCATCACCGACCGGCGAGTCTTGCAGGTGCGCGGCGTGTTCAACAAGCGAGTCATTGACTCCTCGCTGGAAAAGATCAATGATATCGAACTGCGCCAAAGCATTCTGGGGCGACTGTTCAATTTTGGCACGATCGAGATTTTAACGGCGTCGGGGAGCGAAGGCACAAATGTGATGGATCGGATCGAGGCGCCGCTCGAGTTCAAGCGGATGTTGCTCGAAGCCAAGCACAACATCGATCGCGGCTATGGGTATTTCGACACTGACGGGTATAACCCGACTCGTCCGGTTGGCGGCGCGCTCGATATTCAGCGCACGCTGGAAGAGCTGGCGCGCCTGCGCGACCGCGGCATTCTTTCGCCGGAGGAGTTCGAGGCGAAGAAGCGCGAGCTGCTCAGCCGGATCTGAGCGGTTGCGACAGCGCGCCATCGGATGGTGTTCGCGCCACAAATGCGCGAATGCTGCGCAGACGATCGTTCACGTTTGAGGGCTAGGCGGTTTTGTATTCAAGCGAGTGGGTGGATGCTTTTCCATAACATTGAACAGGCGCGCGCGGCGATTGCGCCGCGTCTGCGCCATACGCCACGAGTTGGCCTGATCCTTGGCTCTGGGTTGAGCGCGCTCGCCGATGAGATGACCGAGGCGGTGGTTATTCCATACCGTGACATCCCCGGCTTCCATGAGCCGAAGGTCGTTGGACATCGCGGCGAACTGGCGATCGGTCTGCTGGCCGGGCAACCGGTGGCGGTCATGCGCGGACGGTTTCACTTCTACGAAGGCTACAGCATGCAGGAGGTCACGTTCCCGGTGCGCATGATGCGCGCGCTTGGCTGTGAGAGCCTGATCGTGACGAATGCGGCTGGCGGGTTGCGCCCTGACTGGCAGGTCGGCGATATTATGCGGATCAGCGACCAGATCTTTCTACCGGGAATGGCCGGGCATCATCCGCTGCGCGGCCCGAATGACGAGCGGTTAGGGCCGCGCTTCCCGGCCATGGTGGGCGCGTTTGACAATGAACTGGTGGAGCTGGCCCGCGCCGCAGCGGCTGAGTTGCAACTCACGTTGCGTGAAGGCGTCTATTGTATGCTGAGCGGCCCCCACTTCGAGAGCGCGGCTGAGATTCGGCTGGTGCGCGCGCTGGGCGTCGATGCCGTCGGGATGTCAACAGCGCCGGAGATTGTGGTGGCAGTGCATGCCGGTATGCGCGTGCTCGGTTTCTCGCTGATTACCAACCTGGCCCTGCCTGATGGCCCGCCGGCGAATCACGAAGAGGTGATTGCTGCGGGTGAAGCGGCCAAGCCCCGTTTTGCCGCACTCTTGCGTGGTATTCTGGCTCGCATGGAGACGAGGAACGCTTATGCGCACCCTGACGCCCCTGACCGAAGTGGCCGCCATTGATGACGCGACCCGCGCTGCCCTGGCAGCTTACTGGATCACGAGTGTGGAGGAGCTGGTGGCGACGGCGCGCGCCAGTAACGCCGGTCTGGGCACCGGCCTCGCGGCGCTGGCCCAGGCGCTTGGGCGCAGTGAAGACGATGTGCGGGCGCTGGTGATGGCAGCGCTGGAAGTGTCGCCTGATGCCAGCTCATTCAGCGTCGATGTGGCGATGCCGCCCGTGGGCACCGGCGCGTTGTTCGACGATCTGCCTGAGGTCGATGCCGCTTCGTTCAGCCCGCCGGTTGGCTTGCCCGCCGAGGTGCCGCCGATCATCTCCCTGCCGCCGCCGATCAGTCAGGGGCCGCGCAATACCTGTGTCGCTTTCAGCATTGCGGCCATGATGCAGGCCCTGAGTCGCGATCCAACCGACCTGTCCGAACAGTTTATTTACTGGATCAGCAAAGACCGTGACCGCATTCCCGGCGATGTCGGCACCAACCCGCTGGTTGCGCTGCGGGCCGTCGCCGAACTGGGTGTCTGTCGCGAAGAGACCTGGCCGTACCGTCCCGAACCGGTTGACAATCTCAACCCCGGCCACGAACGCCCCAGTGAAGCGGCCTTTCGCGAAGCGCGCCAGCGCCGGCTCAGCGCCGTTGAACCGCCGCTGCCGCCGCGCGATGTCAACCAGATCAAAGCCGCGCTGGCGGCGGGGCGTCCGGTGTTGATCGGGCTGATGATCTACGAACACTGGACAACCAGCGGTCAGGCGCGCCGGATTGGGCGGGTGCGCCGCGCGCTTCCCGGCGAGCAACGGCTGGGCGGACATGCGATGTGCGCGCTTGGCTATCGTGATGATCCGACCGCGCCCGGCGGCGGCTACTTGATCGTTCGCAACTCATGGGGGAGTGACTGGGCAGCCGAGAATCCCGATGGCCCCGGCTACTGCTACGTTCCATACCAGTTGATCTTCGATGAAGGCATGGTCGCGCTGACGGCCAGCGGAGTGATTGTTGAGCCAGCCGAACCGGTTGCGCTGGGCGCTGCCGCGCCGGAGGATCTGGCTGCGCTGCTCAGGGAAGCGCAGGCGATTCGCGATCGGCTCGACGGATTGATCGCCCGCCTGAGCGCAATCGCGCAGGGCGCGCCGGTTGCTGAACGGGCAACGCCAGCCCCGCCGGCGGTCGCGCCGGTCGCTGCGCCACCGGTTGGCAGCGGCTACAGTGGCCCGCTGATCCTGGTGAGCGACGAAGCCAGTGCCGAGGAACTCTACCCAAACGGGATTGATGGCCGGAGTGGGCAACCGCTCCTACGGATCGACACAAAGATGGCCAGCGCGCTTGCTCAGCGCAGCGAAGACCCTAAAGAGGTGCGCGATCTGCATAAAGCGCGCAACGAAGCCGAAGAGAAGCATTTCGGAGTGGTGGCCGATGTCGATCAGGAGGATCTGGCGCAGGCGCGCTGGGCAGTTGTGGTGAACGCCAGTGATGATGCGCGTCTGATTGCGGCGCTCTGGCCGCTGATCGAGCAGCGCGCGCGCCAGCAGGGGATCACGCTGCCCGGCGTTAGCTTCCGGCCTGGCGAGACATGCGGCGAGTGGGCGGCGCGATTTGCCGATCCGAAACAACCGTGGGAGCAGCGCGCGCCGGTGCTGGTGTATCGCCCCGGTGAGCGGGTGAATGGCTGGCTGGCCCGTCATGGCACGATGCCCGGCCCGGTAAAGCCGAGTCAGGGTGTGCCCTTCTATCTCGTGATCGCAGCGCGCCCCGGCCCGTTGACGCCGAATGATCAGGCGTTCATCAGTTTCAACTTCCAGTACGAACTCGATATTTTCTGGGGCGTTGGTCGGCTCTGTTTTACTGATGATCGCGGTCAGCACGATTATGCGGCTTACACCGCCTACGCGCAGCGCCTGATCGACTATGAACGGCGCGCGCCGGGCGACGCGCGAGTGCGCCGCGAGATCGTCTACTTTGGCACGCGCCACGATCTCGACCGGTCAACCGAACGGAGCGCCACAGAGCTGGTTCGTCCGCTGGCGGAATGGCACGATCGCAGCCTGCCCGCCCGCCAGGGTTTTGCGAAGCGGCTGTTGCTGGCCGGTGACGCTACTCGCAGCCAGCTCGAACAGGCCCTGCGCGATCAACAGCAGCCGCCGGCGATTCTGTTCAGCGCCACCCACGGCCTCGGCCTGCCCTGGAATGACCGCGATCTCATTCCGTATCAGGGGGCGCTGGTCACGCAAGACTGGTCGGGATTTGGCAGTATCAAGCGTGAGCACTGGTTTGCCGCCGAAGACTTGCCCGGCAATCTGTCGCTGGACGGCATGGTTGCGCTGCTCTTCGCCTGCTATGGCGCCGGGTGTCCGCAACAGGATGAATTCATCTTTGATCCGGCGAAAGGCCGCCCCACGATCGCGCCCTTCCCCTTTGTGGCCCGCCTGCCTCAGCATCTGCTCTTGCGCGGCGCACTTGGCGTCATTGGGCACGTTGAACGCGCCTGGACATATGGCTTCAGTCTGGATGGCGCGCGCGGGCAGACGCAGAGCTTTGAAGATGTGATCGGGCGCTTGATTGTCGGCAAACGACTGGGCAGCGCGACCGATCAATTCAATATTGTTCAGGCGGCGCGCTCGATGACGCTGGCTGAAGAGCTGGAGAATATCAAGTTTGGCAAGCAGCCGGATCCGGCTGAACTCTCGCGGCTCTGGATGGCGCGCAATGACGCCCGTAACTACCTGTTGCTCGGCGATCCGGCTGCCCGGTTGGTGATTGCCTGAGCTATGTTCGCGGAATATCGCGCTGGCAAGCAAAAGGCCCGAAGATCACGAAGGTCACGCTGATGGATCAGCCATCGCGCGATTCGTTCTCTGCTGCAACAATGGTTCGCAGCCACGAGGGAAAAGCTGATTATCAGCAGGATAGACAACTCATGCAAGGCTTCAGCCGTCTGCCGATTCGTCGGCGGGCTGCACCCGCGCCTATTCCAGCAACAACGAACGCAGATCGGCAACCGAGTCGGCCATTGCCAGCGGCGCGGCCAGATAGAGATCGCGATACGCCCCGTAGCCGTAGGTGACAGCGATACACGGCAGCGCGTGCGCGCGCGCGCCGGCAATGTCGTAGACGGTATCGCCAACCATCACGGCGAAAGCGCGATCAGGGCCAAGCAATGGCAGCAACGTCCCGATCACCATCGCCTTACTCGCCTCGCGGTCATCGGGATCAACCGCCGCAATCGCCTCAAAGTATGATTGTAGCCCGAAATGCGTCAGAATGCGTTCAGTTGGCGGGCGAATCTTCGATGTCGCCACGAACAGGCGCAGACCGGCGGCGCGCAGATCGCGCAACAGCTCCGGGATACCGGGGAAGACGGTATTCTCATACATCCCGATATCCCAGTACCGCTGCCGGTAATGGGCGACGGCTCGATCGGCCAGCGCCGCATCGCCCAGCAAGCGCTCGAAGGAAGCGTGAAGCGGCGGCCCAATCCATGCTCTGAGCGCGTCATCAGACAGGGGCGGATGGCCGATGCAGGCCAGCGCATCATTGACGCTGCGCGCGATACCGTCGAAGGGGTCGGTCAGGGTGCCGTCGAGGTCGAACAAAACTGCCTGAAAACGAGTGTGTCTTTGCATGGGCGTAGTATACCACGCGAATCCCGGCGCTCTATCGCGTCACCAACGGCACAAAGACGGCATTGGCCAGCGCATCGATCGCCAGCGGCTCGCTGATCTGACCGGCGCTATCGCGGAAGCGGATAAATAACCGACGCTGTTCAGTTTCATCCCAGCGCCAGTACAATTCCGGCACGAGCGGCAACCAGGGCGCGTCGGCATCGTCAGGCGCGGCGCTGAACTGCATCTCGATCGGCTCGTGTCGATCGGTTGCCGTGATCAGCAGATGAACCTGATACGGATCGGGCCAGCGGGTCTGAATGCTCGCGCGCGGCGGCAGATTGAGCATGACGGTTTGCGATACAACTGTGGTGTTGCCGGCGCGATCAAGATAATGCACTTCAACCACGCGCTCGCCTTCGATGGGCGGCAGGCTCCAGCGGTAGCTCTCGTAGTAAGGCAGCGGATCGCTCAGTTCGCCGTTCATCCCGGCGATCACGGCAACGATGCCGCCGCCGTCGTCCATGGCATTGGTGTCGATCCGGATCACGCGATCGGTCACGACCACCGGGTCGGGCGCGAGCGGCGGGTTGGCGGCCAGCTCAGCAATCTCGCGCGCCGAGAGCGGACGGGCGAAGATCGCCAGTTCGTCGAAGCGCATACCTGCCGGCGCGCCGCCACTGGCAAAGCGCCCCAGATGGAGCTGCGCGCCCGGCAGGGCCGGCAGCGCGGTGGTAGTTGTCTCAGCCACCACTGCGCCATCGATGAAGAGCGCTTTCATGCCGGTCGCCGCATCCCAACGCACGGCGAAATGATGCCAGCCCGGCGCCAGCGTATCGGGGACGCTCAACAGATCACCGCCGCTCACCGCATCGCCGACCGTCCAGAATGTCCACTGCGCGCTGGCATTGGGGCCAAGGCGATCGCGGCGCAAGGCCAGCGTGCCGGTATAGATCGGCGCTCCCGCCGGATCGGCGCTGGTTGCAAAGAGGTAGTGGCGGTCGAGCGAATTGCCCGGATACTGCTCCGGCAGCTTCGCCCACAGGCTGATGGTGCCCTGTTCGAGGGTGAGATTACCGTTCGTGGGAAAGGCCAGTTCAGCGCTATCGCCGATCAGCGCCTGTGCGAAACGACCCTCGGCGAAGCGCAGCGTGCCACTGATGATCGGCAGTCCCTGTCCGACGGTTTGTAACGGGTGATTGTCGAACGTGACCGCGAATAGCAGGTCTTCCGGCGGGGCAACCCGCAGCGTTCCAATCGGCGGGGTGGTATCCGCTGGCGGCGACGCATCATCGGGAGGGGTAAAAACATCCATCCCGATCAGATCAGGATGCCAGAGCCATGAACTAACTGCGCAACCAGCGTAGGCCGGGCATGGATCAGGGCCGGGGCCATACCATCCGTAGGGATCAACCTGCTTGCGGATACCACCCTCCCAGCGCCGCACTTCAAAGTGGAGATGGGGCGTGCCGCTGACGCCGCTGGCGCCGCTGATCCCAATCTGCTGACCGGCGGCTACCGCCACGCCGCCATCGGTCTGGAAGATTGGATCGAGCGCGCCGAGATGCCAGTAGACGGTTTCGTATCCGTTGGGATGAACAATCACCACGCCCAGCCCGCGCGACTCGCTGAAGGCATACGCTGTTCCCGCTGCCGCAGCCAGGATGGGGGTGGCGAAAGGCGCATCCGGGAAGGCGTAATCATGACCATCGTGGCTGTTGTACTGCACATTGCGCCGACCCAGATAGTCGATCATCTCACTGTTGCCATCACCGCCCAGATCGACCATCGGGTACATGTGATCGAAGTAGGCCAGATGGACGACGCGCGTGCCGAGCGGCCAGGGCGCGCGCAGCCAGCCGGTGACGCTGGCCGGCGCAGCCGCGGGTGGCGCCAGTTGACCATCGAAATACGTCCGAATTGCTGCCATCGTCGCCTTGACCGCGGCCAGCCATGCGACCGAGTCGCGCCCCTGGGCCAGAAAGCGCTTGATCGCAATCCACTCGGCAGGTTCGCTGAGGGCAATCGTAACTGTGATCCCATCGGGAAAGCGCAGCGTGGGCGGCTGCTGATACGGGCCAAGCCCGGCCCGCAATTCTCGATTGACCCACGTGATTTGTTCGGCAAAACCAGCCGGGCCATGTCGGCCAAACGGATAGTCAAGCGCATCGGCTGGCGGCGTCGGGTTGCTGAGCAGACCGGCAGTCGCTTCCAGCAGGGCCAGGGTCAGAAATGGACTTACCCCGAAAGCGAGGCTCTGCTCTTCGATAATCTGCGCGGCGGATTTGTCATCGACGGTAACATCCTTCAGCGGGCCGGGTTGTTGAGCAAGGAAACGCGCCACGCTCCACACATCGGGCGCAACCGGCGACTGCGCGCGCGCAGGAGTGGCGGCGAGGAGCAGGCACAGGATACAGAACAGCGTGACATAACGATGCATCGATGCTGCGACCAGAATACAACCAGCGACAACCCGCTGCCGCTGCGTCTATTGATCATAACGCATCACGGCAGCGAATCGTTGCACGAGTTTGCAGCGTTCAACACTTAAAGATTGATCGACCGCACCATTGCGATCTCGTCGCAGCGATCTTGCTTGAAGCAGGTCGCGCAGTCTTGCCAGATCTTATGCGGCAAACGCAGTTTGGGCACTTCACGGAAACCCAGCGCGCTGAAAAACCCGACTTGCAGGGTCAACGTGAAGAGGGTGGGAATCCCCAGCTCTTTCGCCTCGCTGAAGAGCGGCTCGATCAGGCGACGGCCAATCCCGCGACCCTGAAAGGCGGGGTGCACCGCAACGCTCACCACTTCGGCCAGGTCGGCCCAGGTGATGTGCAGAGCGGCGCAGCCGATCACCTCGCCGCCGGCTTCGGCGACGTTGAAGTTACGCACCCGATTGTAGAGCTGATCGAGCGTCTTCGGCAGCATGTCGCCCCGGGCGGCGTAGTAATTGATGATCTCGTACAGGCGGGGCACATCGCTCACCCGCGCCCGCCGAATGGTAACGGCAGCATCAGGGCGAATGTGCAACACCGGCAGGCTGACCGGTGGGGCGTAGAGCGAGCTGGTCATTGGGATTCCGTTCTCGGTCTGCTGGATTGGCACTGGTGCAGTCATTTTATGCTTCATCGATTTCATCTTCAAGGAGTAATTCACGCCAGCGCTGGCACTGTTCGCGCACGCGCTGCGGGGCCGTGCCGCCAAAACTTGCCTTGTGGGCTACGCTTGCCGCCATATTGAAAAGGTGATACACCCGTTCATCGAGGCTTGGTTCAACTGCCTGATACTCTGCCAGGGGCAAATCGCGCAGATTGACGCCCAGCGCCAGCGCGCGCTGCACCAATTGCCCGGCTTTGTGATGGGCCACCCGGAACGGAATGCCGCGTCGCACCAGCTCATCGGCGAGATCGGTGGCCAGCATCGCATCGTCGAGCGCGGCAGCCATGCGTTCGCGCCGCACCCGCATGGTCGCAATGGCGGCAGCGGCGACCTGCAACCCTGGATCGAGTGTGTCAAAACTGTCGAAGAGCGGCTCTTTGTCTTCCTGCATATCTTTGTTGTAGGTCATCGGCAACCCCTTTAAGACGGTCAGCAGGGCGACCAGGTTCCCCAGCAGACGACCGCTCTTGCCGCGCAACAGTTCCATGCTATCAGGATTTTTCTTCTGCGGCATCAGACTTGAGCCGGTACTGTAGGCGTCAGCCAGTTCGAGAAAGCCAAACTCGGCGCTGGCGTAGAGGATGACATCCTCGGCCAGGCGACTGAGATGTACCCCGATCAGCGCGCAGATGAAGAGAAACTCGGCGACAAAGTCGCGATCGCTGACCGCATCGAGCGAATTGGCGGCGAGCGCATCGAATTCGTCAAGCAGCTCGGTGAGCCGCTCCCGCTCGACCCCCAGCGAATTGCCGGCCAGCGCCCCGGCGCCGAGCGGCAGCACCCGCATGCGGTCAATCGCATCGGCAAGCCGACTGCGGTCACGGGCAATCATCTCGATGTAGGCCAGACACCAGTGACCGAAGGTGATGGGCTGGGCGCGTTGCAGGTGGGTGTATCCCGGCATGAGGGTGTCAACGTGCTGTTCGGCCTGGGCCAGCAGCGCCAGTTGCAGCGCGCGCAGCCGCCGGTCAAGCTGGCGCGCAATCCCGATCGTATAGAGACGCATATCGGTGGCGACCTGATCGTTGCGCGAACGACCCGTATGCAGCTTGAGCGCCGCATCGCCGATCAACTCGCGCAGTCGCCGCTCAACCGCCGTGTGAATATCTTCGTCGCCATCAGCCGCCACGAACGCGCCGCTGGCGAACTCGGCCCGCACCTGCTCCAGGCCGCGCACCAGCTCGGCGTGTTCGGCAGCGCTGATCAGACCGGCCTGTTCGAGCGCTGTGGCCCACGCGATGCTGCCGGCAATATCGACATCGGCCAGTCGCGCGTCGAACCGAAACGAGTCGTTGAAACGACGCATCTCTACGGCAGTGGGTTCGCTAAAACGCCCTCCCCAGAGCCGGTGTTCCATGTCGTTCCTCCTCACCACACTACAAGGGCACGGTGGTAACCGTCTGATGATGTTCAATATTCAACCCACAGCGCGCGAGCAGACTCCAATAGTTGCTCACCAGCGTTCCGGCAAGCAGCACGATCTCATCGCGTTCGCGGGCGGCGATCAGGGCTTCAACCAGTATCGGCCAGTCACGCGGCTGGCGCGCAAAGTGATAACTTTCGTGAAAGCCAGCCATGCGCTGGCGGGTCAGCCAGCGCCGGTTGATCAGACACAGCGCTGTCAGCATCTCTTCGAGCAGATGAATCGCCAGCAATGTGGCGTCTCCCTCGCTGCGCCGGGCCGCGCTGGCGCGCAGGGCGCTAAAGCAGCCGAAGACCAGGCGCGGCAGGTGCGGCAGGATACTGCGGAAAAAGGTCTCTTCGTCGAGCGCGCTGGCCTGTGTCAGCCACGACTCGATCTGCTCGCCGGAACCGACCAGCGGCTGCACGGTTGCCAGCCAGCCCGTCCATGCGGGCCAGCGCAGATCAGGGGCGCGCAATACCGTCTCTAGCTCGGCCAGCGCCAGCGTCTCGATCGTCACCGGCGCGTTTTGCATGATCACTGTGTGGCGCGGGCGGGCGACCGGCGCCTGCGCAACGACCAGCAGTTCGAGCGGATCAAACGGTGTGAGCGGTTCGGCAGGCGCGCGCATGCCGGCCACAATCAGCGCTGGGCCGTGCATAGCGGCCAGACGTTGACACAGATCACGGGCAACCTGTTGGCGAAGAGCCTGCTCCATCGGCGTTCTTTTCGGTCATGTGCGGTACTCGGCGTTGATCCGCACGTAGTCATAACTGAAATCGCATGTCCACACCGTCGCCTCACCGTCGCCGAGACCGAGATCGACGTCGATGGTGATCTCCGGCACGTTGAGCAGATCGTGGGCGGCGCGCTCATCGAAGGACAGCGGCAACCCGTTCTCGAGCACGCGCATGCCGCCGAAATGGAGCACCACCCGATCCGGATCGACGGTTGCGCCCGAATAGCCGATTGCGCACAGTACCCGCCCCCAGTTTGGATCGGCGCCGAACAGGGCCGTCTTGACCAGCGGCGAGCGGGCGATGGTCATCGCAGCCAGTTTGGCATCGGCAGCGCTGGTTGCGCCGCGCACCCGAATCGTCACAAAACGGGTTGCGCCTTCGCCATCGCGCACGATTGCGCGCGCCAGATGCTGGCAGACCGCAATCAGGCCGCTCAGAAAGGCAGCGCCGGCGGGCGATGCCAGATCGGTGATCGGCGCAGTCGCGCTGGTGCCGTTCGCCATGACCAGCAAGGTGTCGTTGGTGCTGGTATCGCCATCGATGCTGATACTGTTGAAACTCACGTCGAGCGCCTGCCGCATCGCCGCATCGAGCACGGCGCGCGGCACGGCGGCATCGGTCGTCACCACGGCCAGCATGGTCGCCATGTTGGGATGGATCATCCCGGCGCCCTTCGCCATCCCGCCAATCGTGATCGCGCCGCCATCGGGCAGCGTCACCGTGACCGCGCAATGTTTGGGGCGGGTGTCAGTGGTCATGATTGCGCGGGCAGCGTCGAGACCGCGCTCCGGGCTGAGCCGGGTCGCCGCCTCAGCGATCCCGCGCGTGATCTTCTCGATCGGCATCGGCACGCCGATGGTTCCGGTTGACATAACAAAAACACTGTCAACCGGCAGGTCAAGACTCTGCTCGACTGCGCGCGCCATCGCCAACGCCGCGGCATCGCCATCGACACCGGTGCAGGCATTGGCGTTGCCGGCATTGATCACCACTGCGCGCAGTTCGTGGTTCCGCTCCAGCAGCGCCATATCATAGCGCACCGGCGCCGCCTTGACTGCGTTGGTCGTAAACACTGCAACGGCAGTCGCTGGACGATCGCTGACCAGCAGCGCCAGATCGTCGCGATTGGCGTACTTGATGCCGCAGGCAGCGACTGCGGCGCGCCATCCCTGCGGACTGGCAACGTGGCCTTCGGCGAGAAACGAGATCATGGCCTTTTACTCCTCAGTCGGTACCGGCGACGCAGGGTGGGTGTCTTCCCAGCGCACCGACTCGATTGCGCCAAGCCCCTGCAAGTGGGCAATATCGTTGTACGCATTCAACCGCCAGAGCCGTCGATTGCGCCGCTCGACCAGTTCCCACCATGTGATGCTGGTGTTGCGGGTATGGAAATCGGTTGGCGGCACGACCAGGCTCGGCATCTGAAAGAAGTGAATGAACGAACAATCGATGAAACCGCCGTGACAGACGATCACGATCGTCTTGCCTTCGTGTTCACTGGTGATGCGGGTGAGCGCGCGACTGACGCGCAACGCAAAATCGCCCCAGCTTTCGCCGCCGGGAGCGATTGGACGCAGCGGGTAGCGATCAAAATCGGGCACGCCGAAGCGCGCCCAGGCTTCGCTGTTCGACATGCCATCGGCCTCGCCAACGCGCAACTCCTGCACCTCGTCGTCGAAGATGATCGGCACTTTGAGGGCGGGCTGAATGATCTCGGCGGTCTGGCGGGCGCGCGGCAGCGTTGAAGAGATGAACACATCGGCGACTATCTCGCCGCTGGTCGCCAGACGGTCACGCAGACGTTCGGCCTGAGCAACTCCGCGGGGGGTGAGGCCAGCATCGCCTCGCATCCCGGCCACAATCGGTTGGACATTGGCAACGGCTTCGCCGTGACGGATCAGATAGAGATGGGTCATAAACTCCCTGCGCTTCTCCGGTTGCATCCATAGAAGAAGCCAGCCTGCGGTCTGGCAAGCTGGCCTGAAAACATTCCTCACAGAGGTGCAGGCGCGGCTAGCCAGATCGCGCGGCTGGCTGACGACGACGATGACGACGGACACCTGGGCAGGTATCGAACTGGCGAGTCTGTGCGGTGCGCATCATGTCCCTCATCGTCTCATTGGCCTGCAACGTTGTGCAGGCGCAGTATACCACAGGCGTCAAAGCGGCGCAATGCCTCGCATCTTCCTGTCACCGGGATCGTTGGATGATGCACCACAGAGACACAGAGGCGCAGAGGGATCGTTGGATGATGCACCACAAAGGCACAAAGGCACGAAGGGGATGAGGGTAACGCCGATCCCCGGCGCGAGCGGACAGCCCCCATGCCATTGCGAGCGCGCTGCCTCGCCGCCCAGCATCTGCCCGTCACCGGGATCGTTGGGTGGCGCACCACAGAGACACAGAGGCACAGAGGGGATGATAAGGGGCGGAGTGACGGGAGGAGGGCTCGCCGCCCGGCATCTGCCCGTCACCGGGATCGTTGGGTGGCGCACCACAGAGGCACGGAGGCACAGAGGGGATGATAAGGGGCGGAGGAGCAGGAGGGATGGCGCAATGCCCTGCATCTGCGCGTGGCGCAGTGATCCACGCGCAGGCGCGGAGGATTGCCGCCTGGCTACCGCACCACAATCAACTCGCGGGGAAAGCTGGTCAGCGACCGGCTGCCGTCGGCGGTGATGACGATGTCGTCTTCGATCCGAACGCCGAGCTGTCCCGGCAGGTAGATGCCTGGCTCGACTGTGAAGGTGACGCCGGGCGGTAGCGGCGTGTCACTGCCGGCGACGATATTGGGCAGTTCGTGCGTCTCCATGCCGAGGCCGTGACCAGTGCGATGAATGAAGGCCGGGCCGTAGCCTGCTGCGTCGATCACAGCGCGGGCGGCGGCATCGATCGCGGCGCCGGTGACGCCGGGGCGACAGGCGGCGCGGGCGGCGGTGTTGGCGGCCAGCGCCACCTCGTAAACGTGGCGCGCAGTCGGGTCGGGATCGCCGATCGCCACGACGCGGGTAATGTCTGAATGGTAGCCCCGATAGACCGCGCCGCAGTCGATGATGACCAGATCACCGGGTTGCAGCAGCCGATCACTGTTCTCGTGATGAGGGTTGGCCGCGTTTGGCCCGCTGGCCACTATGTTGGCAAAGCTCTCAGCCTCGGCGCCGGCAGCCAGAATTGCCTCGGTCAAGGCGCGCGAGAGCGCCCGTTCGCTGACTCCGGCGCGCACCTGCGGCAAGAATGCGCGCAGTGCCGTTTCCACAATCTCGGCGGCCCGCGCCATCAGCGCCAGCTCCTCGTCGTCTTTGACCATGCGCAGCCCGGCCATGAGCGGATCGATGTCGCCGGTGCGCAGGCCGGGCATCACCGTCTCCAGCGCGCGCAGTTCCATCACGCGCAAGACGGTATGCTCGACGGCCAGCGGTTGGGCGGGCGCGGTTGAACCAAAGGCGACTTCCAGCGCCGCTGCCAGCGCGCGCAGCGGGCCGTCGGCATCGCTCCAGGGAAACAGGCGCAGGGGGAAGGGCGCGGTGGCCTGCACTCGCTCGACCTCAAGCTGCGGCAATACCATCAGCGGCGCGCTGCCGTCTGCCGGCGCGATGAACAGAGTCAGCCGTTTGCCGGGATGGAAGCGCAGACCCGTCAGATAGGTCAGATTGATCGCCGGCATCAGCGCCGCGCCCGCCCATTCCTGCTCGCGCAAGCGATCGACCAGACGCTGAAGACGAATTGCGGTCATCGTTCACTCCTTGTTCACTCCTTACCGGCCAGTGCGCGCCGCCAGTTCCTGGGGCAGCAAGATCGCGTATAGCATCTCGTTTACCGGCACAGACACCCCCGCAGCGCGCGCCAGCCGCACCAGCGCCCCGTTCTGGCTCTCCAGCTCAGACGGGCGACCGGCCATCACATCGCGTTGCAGTGACGCCGTGCCATCGGCTGGCATGCTATCGATGAAGGCCATCATCTTTGCCACCGCATCGGCTGGCATGGCAATCCCGCGCGCCTGGGCCACCGCCACCACTTCGCTCAGGCAGCGCTCGACCAGCGGGCGGGTTTCCGGCAGTGACCTCCAGACGCCGATCGGGGCGCGCGTCGCCGCGCCAAACCCGCTCCAGGCGCAGATGAGCATAAACTTCTGCCAGAGCGCCACGTGGATGTCGGCGGGGATGTTGCCCTGAATCCCGGCCCGCTCCAGCGCTGCCTTGATCCGTTCCAGCCGCGGCGAGCGCCGGTTGTCGAGTTCGCCGAAATCGATCGAGGTTGGATGCACGCCGGCGTGGACGATCACGCCCGGCGCCTCACGGTAGGCGATGATCCGACACAGACCGGCCAGCACATGCTCGGCGCCCAGGACTGCGGCAAGTTCATCAGGCGCATCAACGCCGTTGAGCAGCGGCAAAACTGCCGTCTGCGGCCCGATCAACGGTTGCATCTGGCGGGCAACCTCGCGCACCTGCCAGCCTTTGACTGCCACCAGCGCCAGATCGACCGGCCCCACTTCGGCGGGCTGATCGGTGGCATGCACTTCAGGGAGGACGAAATCACCGGCGATGCTGCGCACGCGCAGACCATGCTGCCGCATCGCCGCCAGATGATCGCCGCGCGCGATGAAGAAGACATCGTGCCCGGCCTGCGCCAGGCGACCGCCGAAATAGCCGCCAACGCCTCCCACGCCGACAATCGCAATTCGCAAGGTATCACTTGTGCTCATACGCGCTCACATCAACTCAATCGTCAACACGAACATCCCCAGGCGCAACTCATCGCCGTGACGCACCGGTCGCGGCTGGCGCGGCGGCAGTCGCTGCCCGCCGAGAAAGCTGCCATTTGTGCTGTCGAGGTCTTCGTAGTAGATCTGCCCCTGCTGGACGAAGAACCGCCCGTGGCGACGACCGACGCCCTGTTCCAATCCGCCATACGGCGTCAGATCGATCTCCGGCGTAAACTTGCTGACCGGATCGGCCCGGCCAATCACCGCCTGCGCAGCGGACGGCAACGCCAGCATCGCGCCGCCGGGCAGTCGCAGCCGCGCGCCGCTGAGCGACTGGCGCTGTGGCGGCGCAGGCGGCGGCGCTGGCGACGGCGCTGACGGCAAAGCGGATGCCCGTGACGGCGCTGAAGGAACCGGCGGCGGAGGCGGCGCTGGCGGGATAGTGGCCGCCTGCGGCGGCGGATAGCGCGGCTGTGGCGGCGCGCCGGGGAAGGGCAAATCGGGCGGCGGCGGCGCAGCGGCGCTAAACAGGGGCGCGCCGCAATTGTCGCAGAACGCTTCGCCTGGAATCACCCCGGCCCCGCATTGCGGGCAACTGGTTGGCCCGGCGCTCACCGGCCCGCGCGCCGCTGGCGCGGTGGGCATCACCGGCGGCGCCGCCGACACTGCTGGCGCTGGCCGCGGCGTGGTCGGCGGCGGCGGCGCTGGAATAAGCTGCGCGCCACACTGATCGCAAAAGCGGGCGCTATCGGGATTCTGAACCCCGCACTGTGGACAGAATGGCACAGCGTTCCTCCATCTTTTCCCTGGCGGTGATTAGCGTTTCCGATTAATAGTACATGGGTTGCAGGCAAAAGGCAACCGGTGTCCGTTAGCAGGCAATTGCTCGCCCTCACCCCCGGCCCCTCTCCCGCTGGGAGAGGGGAGAGCAGAAACGGGCAATGATGCAGGGCATTGCGCCATCCCTCCCGCCCCTCCGCCCCTCATCATCCCCTTTGTGTCTTTGTGCCTTTGTGGTGCATCATCCAACCCTCTGTGCCTCTGTGCCTCTGTGGTGCGCCACCCAACGATCCCGGTGACGGGCAGATGCCGGGCATTGCGCCATCCAGCGATCTGCGTGCCGGGCAGAGGCCGGGCATTGCGCCATCCCTCCTGCCCCTCCGCCCCTCATCATCGCCTTTGTGTCTTTGTGCCTTTGTGGTGCATCATCCAACGTCCAGGTGCCGGGCAGAGGCCGGGCAGCGCAGCGGTGAAGCGTTAGCGAAGGTCAGTGTAACATAGCATCCGATATGTTGCACTGACAAACACCCTTTTGACATAAGTTCACCACCCCATCCTTCCCGAGCGCTTAACATTTCTCAACCTTCCGCCTGATGCAGTTCTAACATTCGCGTGCTATCCTGAAACTGGCGCATCACAGCACGCATGTCGATGACCGTCCATCCGCCGGTTTGCGCCGGCTTGCGGCTGCGTGAAGCAGCGTGTGCGCGCCCTGACGTTCCACGGTATCCGTTGATGCGCCTGGCGGAACGCAGCGCGCACAGATGTGCGGTCGTCTGCGATAGGAGCATTCGGTATGTTTACCCGGTTTCTGAATTTCTTGCGCCGGCTTGGCCAGATCCACCCTGCCGTGATTGCCATCGCGCCTGACCACACACGGTGAGCCGATGAAACCGGAGCTGCGCGCCGGACGCGACCTGACCGTCCGCCCGAACGCCAGCAAAAGTAGAGTACAATGAGCGAGATGGTTGACCGTTCGTTGGACGAGGAGCGCACCAATGGCCCGTGTCGGTATTTATGGCGCGACGGGGTACACCGGGATTGAGCTGATCAGGCTGCTCTCCCGCCACCCGGAGGCGGAGATTGCGTTCGCGACGGCGCGTTCCGCTGCCGGACAGCGCCTGAGCGATGTCTTCCCGATCGTGAGCGATCTGCGGCTGGTGGCAGTGGACGAGGCCGATCCTGCCGGGGTTGATCTCGTCTTCACCTGTCTCCCGCACAACACCCCTGAACTGATTCCGCTGGTGCAGCGCGCGCTCGAGGCCGGCGCGAAGGTGATCGATTTCTCTGACACCTTCCGCATCGCCGACCCCGAAGTCTATGCGGCGCGGCGCGGCAGGCCCCATCCGGCCCCCGAACTGCTGGCGCAGGCGGTGTATGGGTTGCCCGAATTGCACCGCGATCGCATTCGCCAGGCGCGACTGGTCGCCAACACCGGTTGTTACCCCCTGACCGCGATCCTGCCGCTGGCGCCATTGGCGCGCGCCGGTCTGCTGGCCGATACCACCGTGATCGTCGATAGCAAGTCGGGCGTGTCCGGCGCCGGGCGCTCGCTATCGCTCAAGACCCATTTCGGCGAGACCCACGAGACGTTCAGCGCCTACAATGTCGGGCGCGTCCATCGCCATCTGGCCGAGATGGAGCAGGAGACCGGGCTGCACATCATCTTTGCGCCCCATCTGCTGCCGGTCTTTCGCGGTATTCTCTCTACAGTTTATGTCAATCTCAAGCCGGAGATTGATGACGCCACCCTGGCGGCGGTGTACGCCGACGCCTACGCTGCCGAGCCGTTCATCCACGTCTTGCCGGCAGGACGCCTCCCCGAACTGCGTCACGTTCAGCACACCAATAATCTGGTCATCGGCCATCAGATGGTCGAGCCGGGCCGGGCGATCCTGGTTGCGGTGATCGACAATCTGGTGAAGGGCGCATCCGGCCAGGCGGTGCAGAATATGAACCTGATGCTGGGATGGCCGGAGACGTTGGGGTTGCAATAGGCGTGGGATGGTGGTGCACCACAGAGGCACAGAGGGATCGTTGGGTGGTGCACCACAAAGGCACAAAGGCACAAAGGGGATGATGGGGGTGGAGGAGCGAGAGCGCTGCCTCGCCGCCCGACATCTGCCCGTCGCCGGGATCGTTGGGTGATGCACCACAAAGGCACAAAGGCACGAAGGGGATGATGGGGGTGGAGGAGCGAGAGCGCTGCCTCACCGCCCGACATCTGCCCGTCACCGGGATCGTTCGATGTTGCACCACAAAGGCACAAAGGCACAAAGGGGATGATGGGGGTGGAGGAGCGAGAGCGCTGCCTCGCCGCCCGACACCTGCCCGTCACCGGGATCGTTGGGTGGTGCACCACAGAGACACAGAGGCGCAGAGGGATCGTTGGGTGGTGCACCACAAAGGCACAAAGGCACAAAGGAGATGAGGGTAACGCCGATCCCCGGCGCGAGCGGACACCCCCCATGTCATCGCGCGAGGGCGCGGCAGCACCCGAAGCAATCCCCTGCGTCAGCGGGAGGGATGGCTCATCGCCCGACATCTGCCCGTCACCGGGATCGTTGGGTGGTGCACCACAGAGACACAGAGGCGCAGAGGGATCGTTGGGTGGTGCACCACAAAGGCACAAAGGCACAAAGGGGATGATGGGGGTGGAGGAGCGAGAGCGCTGCCTCGCCGCCCAACATCTGCCCGTCGCCGGGATCGTTCGATGTTGCACCACAAAGGCACGAAGGCACAAAGGGGATGATGAGGAGTGAATCCTGCCGGATTCACCCCGTTTGTCGTTCTCTGACGATCTCTGACGATCGAGATTATGTCAATGCCTTCTCGGTCTCGCGGTCGAAGATGTGCATCTTCTCCATATCGAAGACCACGTCGATGGTGTGGCCGGTGCGCGCATCGGAGCGCGGATCGAAGCGTCCGATGAATTCCTTGCCGCTGCATTCGACGTAGGCGTAGATTTCGGAACCCATCGGCTCAACGACGTTGACCGCTGCCCGCACTTTGGCGCGCTCATCGACGCCGCGCGGCACGTAGTGGGCGTCGTGCAGGTCTTCGGGGCGAATGCCGAAGTAGACATTCTTGCCGACGTGGCTGCTGACGTGATCGAGCTTGCTGGCCGGCACCGGCAAGACGAAATCTTTGCCGACAACGACGCTCGCGCCGCCGTCGGTGCGCTCCAGGCGCGCTTCAAAGAAGTTCATCGCCGGGCTGCCGATGAAGCCGGCCACGAACATGTTGGCCGGGTGATCGTAGAGGTTCTGCGGCGTGTCGAGCTGCTGCAAGATGCCATCACGCATTACCGCGATGCGCGAACCCATGGTCATCGCCTCGGTCTGGTCGTGGGTCACGTAGATGAAGGTGGTCTTCAGGCGCTGGTGGAGCTTGCTGATCTCGGCGCGGGTCTGCACGCGCAGCTTGGCGTCAAGGTTAGAGAGCGGCTCGTCCATTAAGAAGACGGCGGGATCGCGCACGATAGCGCGGCCCAGGGCGACGCGCTGGCGCTGGCCGCCGGAGAGCGCCTTCGGTTTGCGGTCGAGCAGGTGCGCGATGCTGAGCATCTCGGCAGCTTCCTTCACCCGGCGATCGATTTCGGCTTTGGGCACGCGGCGTAGCTTGAGACCGAAGGCCATGTTGTCGTAGACGCTCATGTGGGGGTAGAGAGCATACGACTGGAAGACCATCGCGATGTCGCGATCCTTGGGCGGCACATCGGTCACGTCGCGATCGCCGATGAAGATGCGGCCTTCGGTAATCTCTTCGAGACCGGCCAGACAGCGGAGGGCGGTTGACTTGCCGCAACCCGACGGGCCGACCAGCACCAGAAACTCGCCATCGGCAATGTCGAGGTCGAGATTCTTGAGCACGGTCACTTCACCGAACCGTTTCCAGACGTGATCATACTTGATCGAGGCCATCACATACTCCTTTTCCGGGCAAAGGTCACTTGCCATGCAATAAGACAATCAGCCTGTCGCGCGTGGCGGCGCGGCAGTCGATTGGCGAATAATCAGGCGCAGCGGGAAGAGCGTGGCCGCCGGCGCGCCGCGCCGTTCGATCAGCGCAATCAGATGCCGGGCCAGCGTTGCGCCTACTTCGCGGCGCGGCGCGCGCAGCGTGGTCAGCGGCGGGTAGGTATGCGCCGCCAGCGGCAGGTCGTCGCAGCCTACCACCGAGATGTCGCTGCCAACCGCGCGCCCGGCGTCGCGCAGGGCATGCATGACGCCGAAGGCCAGCGTGTCGGTCGCCGTGATGACGGCGGTTGGCGGCTGGCGCGCTGTCAGCAACTCTTGCATCGCCGCGAGGCCGTCGTCTTCACTGGTTCCGGCTTCGATCACCAGCGCTGCGTCGCGGCGCAGACCGGCGGCATGCAGGGCTGCGGTGTAACCGGCGTAGAATGGTTCGCTGCTGCTCAGATCCGACGGCGCGGTCAGCAGCGCGATCCGGCGGTGACCGAGCCGGATCAGGTGCTGCGTTGCCATGGTTGCGCCGGCGCGCAGATCGAACCCGACGACGGGGCAGGCAATGGCGGTGGCTGGCGCGCCGAGCGCCACGACCGGAATGCGGGCGCTGGTCAAGAGGGTGACGCGCTCATCGTCAACCCGCAGATCAAAGATGATCAGGCCGTCAACCCGGCCACTTCGGGCCAGACGGAGCGCCATGTCCGCTTCGGCTTCGTGTTCGGTGGGGGCGGCGATGAGCAGGCAGTAGCCCGCTGCGGTGGCCGCTTCGCTCAGACCGGCGAGGATTTCGGCGGTGGCCGGATCGGCCAGCCGACTGGCGATGCCGGGAGCGACGACGCCGATGGTGTGCGAGCGGGTGCGGAGCGCGCGCGCGCTGTGGTTGGGCTGATAGCCAAGTTCGGCCACCGCGGCCAGCACCCGCGCGCGCGTTGCTTCGCTGACGACGCCGGTGCCGTTCAGGACATACGAGACGGTTGCGGTGGAGACTTGCGCCCGTTGAGCGACATCTTTGATTGTGGCCACAATGCCCTCACTGACCAGCTTAACCGATTAAGCGGTTAATCGGTTAAGCGAACTATAGCACGCCGGCAAGCGGTTGTCAAGAGGGGAAACAGAACTTGCTCGCGCAAGGTGCGCTGAGCGCGCGCGCTCCAGGGCGCAACGCTAATACCGACTTTAGATAGATGGTCACGTATCGGGCAGCCACGTCAACGCTGCCGCAGTGCGCAGGATGCGGCGGGAGCGCTCCGAAGAGCGGGTGCTGGGGCAGCACCGATCACGTGCCGAACGCTGGTATGACCGGCATGGCGGCGGCGTGGCAATCTCTTGCTCGCCCTCACTCCCGCCCCGCTCCCGCTCGGAGAGCGGAGCAGCAGCGGGCGCTGAGGCACGACTCCCGCTGACGCGGGGGATTGCTTCGGGCGCTAACGCGCCCTCGCAATGACAATGGATCGGGACGGCGCCACACGCTCCTGATCAGACAGCAGGATGGCACGGGCGCGCGGGAAGCGCCGCGCGCTGATCTGAAGATGATTGGGCACCTAAAGTTGGTATAACAGTCGCATGAGTTTCGGGGAAGATGTCCATCCCCGTTGGCAGCACCTGGCGCGGGACGTGGACGGCTGAAGCATGGCTTCAGCCGTCCATAGTCGAACGCTGGTATCACCAGAAGAAGGTGGATTACGCTGATCGGTAGGGGGTGACCCGTCGGGTTGCCCTGCCACCATCATTGCGCCACTGTCAGACAATGGCGCTGCGACAGCGCAGCCGCGCTCATCGACGCGCCAGATTCGCCGCCACCAGAATGGGATCCCATACCGGAGCGAAGGGCGGCGCGTAGCTCAGATCCAGCTCTGCCAGCTCGTCGATCGTCCAGCCAGCCTGCAAAGCGGCGGCAATGGTGTCGATCCGCTTCGCCACGCCCTCGCGCCCAACCATCTGTCCGCCGAGCAGCCGGCGCGTGGCCTGATCGAAGACGAGCGTCACCGTGATTGGCTGATGACCGGGCATGTAGTGAGCGCGGGAATGCGTCGTGGCGCTGACCGCCTGCGCAGCAAACCCTTCAGCCTGAGCGCGGGCCAGCGAGAGGCCGCTGATCGCCGCTTCCAGCGCAAACACTTTGACCACGGTTGTGCCGACGATCCCGCCAAAGCGGGCATTACCGCCAGCCAGATTCGCGCCGGCAACCCGGCCTTGCTTGTTGGCAGTCGTGCCCAGCGGCGCCCAGGCCGGCTTGCCGGTGACCCGATGATAGGCCTCGGCCACGTCACCCGCTGCCCAGATATGGGGGTGATTGGTGCGCTGGCGGTCATCAGTTGCCACTGCGCCGGTTGGCCCAAGCGCAATCCCGGCATCGCGCGCTAATCCAACGCCAGGGCGCACCCCTGCGGCCAGGATGACCAGATCCGCCGGAATCGTCTGGCTGTCGATGCTGACCGCGCGCACCCGTTCATCGCCAAGGACACCCTGCACGGTCTGCCCCAGACGCACATCGACCCGGTTACCGGTCAGCTCGGCTTCCACCTGCGCCGCCAGATCGGCATCGAACGTCGGCAAGATCTGTGGCCCGCGTTCTACCAGCGTCAGACTGATGCCATGCGCCGCTAGCGCCTCGGCCATCTCCAGGCCAATGTAGCCGCCGCCCACGATCACCGCTGCGCGTGGTCGCTGCTCGCTCAACCACGCCTTGATCGCCAGCGCTTCTTCGACACTGCGCAGGGTGAAGACGCCGGGCAGGTCGATCCCCGCCAGCGGCGGTCGAATCGGCTGCCCGCCGGTGGTCACCACCAGCTCATCCCAGTGATCGATCAGCTCGCGTCCCTGCGCGCGATCGTAAACGCGCACCGTCTGACCCGCCACATCGATTGCCAGAACCTCGTGGTGAGTCAGCGCCTGAATGCCCTGACGGGCGAACTGGGCCGGTGTTCGCGCGACCACGTCTTCGACCTGCGGAATCTCGCCTTTGATCGCATACGGAAAACCGCACGCTCCGTAGCTTACATAGCCGGAACGCTCGTAGACGACAATCTCAAGCGTCGGATCGGTGCGGCGCGCTTTGGCCGCCGCGCTCATTCCCGCTGCCCCACCGCCAATCACGACTACCCGTCGCCCCATCACTGCCTCCGTGTCTGTGCTGGTTTCGCGCAAGTCTTTCCCAAAGAAGAGATGCGATCTCCACCCGCCAGGTTACAGCCGCGCCGCCGGTTTAACGCTGACGACCGGCCAGAATCAGCGTGCCGATACCCGCGCCGAGCAGACCGATCAGCGCGCCCATCATGCCATCGTACCCGATGAGCGCGATTGCCGCGCCGGCGCCGGTGGGCGCAACGGTGCGAGCAATGGTCAGCGCCGCGCGCATGATCGTCTGCGTGCCGGAACCAGCGCCGAACAGGGCGATGTAGGCAAGGGCGGCAATCGGGGCAGATGAGACGATCAGGATGGCGAGACCGGCAATCTGCATCGCCAGCAGACCGATGGTGACGAAGACGCGCGACCAGCGCTCACCCAGCGGCGCGATGATCAGACGCCCACCCAACGACATCAGTCCATGCAGGCCGGCGATCGTCGCAGCCAGGGTGAGATTGCTGCCGCGCGCAACCAGCAGCGGAATGAGGTGCACGGTCATGGCAACCGTCGCCATGCTGCTGGTCGCAAATGCCAGACTGAGCAGCCAGAATCGCGCCTGGCGCAGCGCTGCGCCCGGTCGCACCGCCGGTTCAGGCGGAACGACGGCGCTGATCACCGCGGTATCGCCATCGGGAATGAGACCGAGATCAGCCGGACGGCGGCGCAGCACCAGCGCGTGCGGAAACGCGGTCGTCAACAGGATCGCGGCCAGGACGAGCAGGGCCGTTCGCCATCCCAACTGCTCGACCAGCCAGCCAGTCAGCGGAATGAAGATGAAACTGGCCCACGCGCCGAAGAAGGTCAGCACCTGCAACGCCCGTCCCCGCTCGCGGCGAAACCAGGCCGCAACGATGGCAAAGGCCGGTTCGTAGAGCACCGCTGCGCTCGTCGCTCCGATGCCGGCCATCACCAGATAGAGCTGAAGCGGACTGGTGATCTGCGACCAGATCACCAGCAATCCGCTCCCCGCCAGCGAACCGGCGGTCATCAACCAGCGCGGCCCAAAGCGATCGAGCCACCAGCCGACTGCGGGCGCGGCAAGGCCAGCCGTCAGCAATCCGATCGCATAGCCGTTGGCAATCGCCAGTTGATCGACCGCCAGCGCCTGCGCCATTGGCGCCATAAAGACGCCGTAGGCATAATACAGAATGCCCCACGAGACAACTTCGGTGAGCGAGACGGTCAGCAGCATGACCCAGCCGTAGTAGAGCGGTCGCTCACCAGACCGGAAGCGTTTCAGCACCATGCGTTTCGGACCGGCAGCAGCGCAATGGTCTCAGATGAAGCGCAACACGATGCGCCGGCGACAGGCTCAGACGAGCGACACACTCCTGTTTCCGGCAACGTCAGCTCAACCCGGCGGGCGGCATCCCAATCGCCGCAGAGCGCCGCAGTCACCGAACGAGCCTGCTCATAGCCGGTCAGCAAGAGAAACGTTGGCGCGCGCCCGTAGCTCTTCATGCCGATGATATACACATCTGGTTCGGGATGGGCCAGCGCATCGACTCCGTGTGGCGGCACTGTGCCGCAGCTATGCAGATTCGGATCGATCAGCGGCGCCAGCTCGATCGGCGCTTCCACCACCGGATCGAGCGCCAGCCGCAGCTCGCGCATGATGCTCAGATCGGGGCGCAAGCCGGCGCAGACGACAATCTCATCGACCGGCGGCAACTCACGCTCGCCATCCGCAACCACAATGCCGGCTGCTGTCTGTTGCACCCGTTCGGTGTGCCAGCCTGTCACCAGGGTGATACGGCCAGTGGCCAGCAGCGCGCGCGCCTGCGCGCCCAGCCGACCGCGCGCCGGCAGCGCATCGGCCTCGCCGCCGCCAAAGATCGCCTCGAGCTGCGTCGCCTCACGGCGCACCGCCCAGATGATCTGCGTGGCCGGCGCAGTGGCCGCCAAGGTCACGAGGTCGAGCAGTGTGTTCAATGCCGAATGGCCGCTCCCCGCCACCAGAATGCGTCGGTTGGCGTAGCGCTCGCGATCGCGCCCCAGCACGTCGGGAATGCCGTAGAAACAGCGCTCGGCAATGCGCTGCTCACCAAGAGCAGGCACTCCACCAGCGCCTAGCGGATTCGGCGAGCGATAGGCGCCGGAAGCATCGATCACCGCCCGGGCCAGCAGCAGCGACTCCTCACCATCGTCTGATTGCAGGGTAAGCTGAAATGGCAACGCGCGCCGATCGCGTCCGCGCTGGCGATCGTGTCCGCGCCTCGTCACAGCGACCACGCGCTGGCGATAGCGCACATGCGGCGCAATCACGGGCAGCGCCGCCAGCGGCGCAAGGTAGCGCTGCGCCAGATCAGCGCCGCGCGGCAGCTCATCAGCCGGCGGCATCTGCCAGCCAGCGGCAGACAGCAGGCGAGAGGCTGCCTGATCGACACAGTAGCGCCACGGCGTAAACATCTGCACGTGACCCCAGCGCAGCACAGATGCGCCGGCCTGCGCGCCGGCCTCGATCACCACAAAGGGCGCGCCTCGCTCGGCCAGATGCGCCGCCGCCGCCAGGCCAACCGGGCCGGCGCCAATGATCGCGATAGGGAGATTCATACCGACTCCTTTGTTGTATATATCGAAGATTATCGATATACTGACCTAAAAAAAAGCGCTGATTGGCCGCGCCGCTGACTCATGGTGTTGGCGCAGAATGGGCAGCTTCCAGATGGGCAAAAAACCGATCAAGCGCCGCTTTGATGACTGCCAGCGCCGCAGGGCGAATCGCATAATAGATCCACTGACCGCGCCGTTCGCCTTCGATCAGGCCGGCATCGCGCAGCAACCGCAGGTGGTGCGACACTGTCGGCTGCTTGACGGGCAATGCCGCTTCGAGATCACAGACGCACACATGGCCGGCATTGCGCGCCAGGAGCGCGAGCAGGCGCAGCCGGATCGGATGGGCCAGCAGGGTGAGCGCCTCGGCGAGCTGGATCAGTTCGTCATCGGCCAGCGCCGGATTGATAACCGGCGCGCAACAGCCGGATGCGACCGATTCGTTTGAGTAAGCAGACATCGTACACCTGAGCGAGTAAGCAGTTGCCCTAAACCCGATAGATAGATGATAGCCGATATATTGAAGATTGTCAATATACAGGATGTCAGGCGCGGAGGCATGCCGGGAGCGTGATCTGGGCGACTGCGCAGCGGATTGCCGCGCCGCGCGGAGCAGAGCAATGACAGCGAGGGTCGGCAGGGACGGCCCGCCGCCCGCCTCTGCTTGAGCGCGCGGGATGCCTCACCGCTCGCTGCCATTCTATGAGGCGCCGCAGTTGTTACCGTTTGCCGGCTTCAGCCACCGTCGCCGGGCGACGGCCCAGGAAGCGGCGGACAATGGGGTTGGCGCCTGTCTGCAAATGATCGATCACGCTGAGCAAGAGAAAACCGACCAGCGCAATTGCCAGCGCGATCCAAAATTCGACGCCGGCAACGTTCGGGAGAATATTGCGCTCGATCATCGGCGCCACCTCGCCGTGGCGATCAACCATCGTGGCCACGACCTCTTTCCACGGCCAGATCTTGCGCAACGACCCGATCATAAACCCAACCAGTACAGCAACTGTCACGTCGTGATGGCGTGTGAGCATCCAGCTCAACACCCGGACGAAGCCCAGCAGGCCGACCACGGCGCCGAGCGCAACCGGAACGATCGCCAGCACGTTAAGATCAGAGACGGCGTTGAGCACGTAGGCATATTGACCCAGAATGAGGAGAATGAACGAGCCTGAGATGCCCGGCAAGATCATCGCCATGATGGCGAGCATGCCGCTGAAGAACAGGGTCAGCGGATCGTGCGGCATGGCAAGCGGCACCAGGCCGACGATGATGTAGGCGGCGACGGCACCGATGATCAGCGCCAGCAGGGTGGCCGGCCTCCAGCGCAGGTTGATGCCGACCGCAATGATCGAAGCGATGATCAGGCCGAAGAAGAACGAGAAGAGATAGACAGGATGGTTTTCGAGCAGATAGCGCATCACCCGCGCCATCGATAGCACCGCGATTCCGAGACCGAGCGCGAGCGGGATCAGAAAGCCGAACGGAATCTGAGCAATGGCCTCGCGAATGCGCCCCTGGAAGAGTGTTTGCGCCAGGCGCAGATTAAATGCCTTGATCGCTGCCAGCAGGTGCTCGTAGATGCCGAGGATGAAGGCCATCGTGCCGCCGGAAACGCCGGGAATGAGATCGGCGATTCCCATAGCGATACCGGTCAGAAAGATGCGAATGGGTGAGAACGAACGTTGCAGATTCTGATCAGATTGTGCCATTGAGCTTGCTCCGTGTGCGCGCAGAGAGACGTCGCTGATCTGACGCCTGCCGGAGTATACGCCAGGCGCGTCATTGCGTCAATTGCGCAGCGCAGGTCATGCCGATACCGCCTGATCACGCAGCACAGCAGCATCGGCAACCGTTCAACAACGTTTAATCTCTTCTTAACTACCGCAATGACGCAAGGCATTATAATTGAAGACAGAGTTGGGCAGCGTTGCAACAACTTCAGGATGGTAGATATCAGACACGCTGCGTCACAGTATGAACTATCGCTGTTTTGCGCTTCTCGGCCTCGTCGCTCTTCTGCTTGCTGCCTGCGGCTCGTCTCCCGCCGCTGCGCCTACCGCTACCCCGCTGCCTTCCCCAACCGCACCGTTGCCGACACCGGAACCGACATTACGCCTGCCGGCAATCGATCTTGCCACGCTGCGCGACGAAATCAAGATTGATGGATCGAGCACGGTTTTTCCGATCACCGAGCAGGTGGCGATTGCGCTCAACGAGCTGGCGCCCGATCTCACCATCCGGCTGGGCGTCAGCGGCACCGGCGGCGGCTTTCAGCGTTTCTGCGCCGGCGAGACCGACATCTCGAACGCGTCGCGCCCGATCAAGAAGAGTGAGCAGGAGAAATGCGCAGCGCAGGGCATTCAATTTATCGAGCTTCCGGTAGCGTTTGACGGCATTTCAGTTGTGGTGCATCCTGAGAATGACTGGGCGCAATGCCTGACGATAGCCGACCTCAACCGAATGTGGGCGGTGGAAGCGGAAGGTCAAATTATGCGCTGGAATCAGGTGCGATCCGAATGGCCTGATCTGCCGTTGCAACTGTACGGGCCAGGAGTCGACTCAGGAACCTACGACTATTTTACCTCGGCGGTGGTTGGCGTCGAGGGGGTCAGTCGCACCGATTTCACTGCCAGCGAAGATGACTATCTGCTCGCGCAAGATCTGGCCGCCAATCGCAACGGGTTGGGTTTCTTTGGTTATGCATATTATGTCGAGTATAAAGATCAGCTACGGGCAGTCGCGATTGATGGCGGGGGAGGTTGCGTCGCGCCGACCATCGAAACGATCACCAGCGGCGCCTACCAGCCGCTGGCCCGTCCGATCTTCATCTACGCGCGCGTGGATGCGCTCGAACGTCCCGCAGTGCGCGCGCTGGTGGAGTTCTATCTCCAGAACGGAACGACTTTTGTCCAGCGCGCGCGCTACGTGCCGCTGCCGGCCAACGCGTATGATCTGGCGTTACGGCGCGTTGAGCGGCGAATTACCGGCTCAGTCTTCGCCGGCGGTTCGCAGGTCGGGCTATCGATCGAGCAACTCCTTCAACTGGAAGGGCGGTAGCCATGCGGTTTTCCATCCGGCTCAAATTGCTCGGCGCGCTCGCGGTTGACCTGATCCTGATGATGGCGCTCGGTCTGTTTGCTACCCATCAGATGGCAATTATGAACGATCGCGCCGTGTTCATCGAGCGGCATACCATCCCCTCGCTCGATATCGTCGGCGATATGAACGCGGCGATCAATCGCTACCGGGCGCGTCAACTGGAGTTCCTCATCTACACGAATAGCGGCGATCGGGCCAGGATTCTCGATCAGATGCGCGCGATTGAGACGGAAATGGCCGATTACTTCCGCGCGTATCGACCGCTGATCGGCTCCGAACAGGAGTTAAGCCGCTTTCTGGCAGTTGAGTCAGCCTGGAACGCGGTCGTCAGCGCCAATCACGACCGGTTTATTCCCGCCGTGCGATTGGCTAGTGATGGAAGTGTCCAGCCATTCTATTCGCGGATGAATCCATCCTACGCGGCGTTAGATCAGACGATGGATGCGCTGGTGCGCGAAAACCAGCAGCAGGCCAGGATAGCGCTCGATGTGGTGGCAACCAGTCACCAGACTGCGCGGACGTTCATCGTCTTTGATACCATCGTCGCCGTTATTATCTCGGCGGCAATCGGCCTGTTTCTGTCCGGACGGATTGCGCGCCGCCTGCGCCGCCTCGCGCAGGCGACATCGCGCGTCTCGGCGGGCGACTTGGTTGGCGCTATCAACGAACGGATTCGCGATGAGATTGGCGATCTGGCGCGATCGTTCGACCAGATGCTGGCCAGCCTGCGGACGCAGCGCGCTGAACTGGAAGCGCGCAACCGCGATCTGCAAGAGAGTCTCGCCCGTCAAGCGAAGTTGATGGAAGAGATTGTGCGCGGGAAACAGGCTGAGGCCGAGGCTGAGCGCGCGCGCGCGGCTGCCGAGGCCGCCAGTCAGGCCAAGAGCGCGTTCCTCGCCACGATGAGCCACGAACTGCGCACGCCGTTGAATGCGATCCTGGGCTATGCCCAGTTGCTGCATCTGAACAAGGCAGTCGGCGAACCGCATACCGCGCATCTCGAGCGCATCCTGGCATCGGGGCGACATCTGCTAGCATTGATCAGCGATGTGCTCGATTTTGCGCGAATCGAACAGGGCGCGATCGAACTGGAGTACACCCATATTGAGGTGGATGCGCTGATTGAAGAGCTAGTAGCGATGACGTTGCCGCTTGCGCAGCGCAACCACAACCAGGTCTTCGCCCACTATCCGCCGGATATTGGCGTGATCGAGACGGATGGCCGCCGCTTGCGTCAGGTCTTGATCAATCTGTTAGGCAACGCTGCCAAATTCACTGAAAACGGCACGATCCGCCTCGAGGCGGCAGCGGAGGAACGCCATGGTATCAGCGGAGTGCGCTTCGCCGTGATCGATACCGGCATTGGCATTCCGCCTGACAAGCACGACAGACTCTTCCAGCCGTTCAGTCAGGTCGATTCGTCTGTAACCCGCCGCTACGAAGGCACCGGTCTCGGTCTGGCCCTGAGCAAGCAGATTGTGCAGGCCCTTGGCGGCGACATTACTGTTGAGAGCGCGCCGGGCGTCGGCTCAACATTTACCGTCTGGATCCCGGCAGCGCCGGCTATGGCCAGCGCCACTGCATCATCGCTTCCTTCCCAACCCGCAGGAGAACTGGTATGAGTTTCATTCTCATCGTAGATGACAATCTCGATAATCGCCACATCATCGGACAAATGCTCAGTTTCAGCGGCTTTGCGGTTGAGCTGGCCGCCGATGCCCGAACCGCGCTTGACATTGCCCGTCAGCGCCGACCAAGCCTGATTTTGATGGATCTGTCGATGCCCGGCCTCGATGGCTGGACGGCAACCGAATACGTGAAACGCGATCCGCAGCTTCGCGATGTGCCAGTCGTGGCGGTGAGCGGGCATGTAACCCGCAACGATATCGAGCGCGCGCGGCGGGCGGGCTGCGATGAGTTTCTATCCAAACCGATTGACTACGAGCTTCTGGTAACAGTGGCCCGGCGCTACACCAGTTGAGTTAAGATACCACTATACTCATTTGAGACCGACTCCAGCGACGTTGCGCTGTAACGTCGCTGGAATCGTTTGCCGGAGCAAGATCAATCAATGGATCGCACCCTGGTACCCTTTCTGACATGTCCACAGCATCCAACCACACCGCTTGCGCTTGAGCGAATCGATCGTGAGCGCGCTGGCGCAATCGAGCAGGGCACACTTTCGTGTCGGCAGTGCAATGCGCATTACCCGGTGATTGACGGGATTCTGGATCTGATCGGCCAGCAATGGCCGACCAGCCTGACCCATCTGATTAACGAATTGCCCTTGACCGCCTGGGCCTACGAACGCGCATGGCGACCACAGGCGCTCAGCCTGCTCAGCGGCGAACCCTTTTCCTTAGAGCGAGAGCTGACGCTCATCACTGAACTGGCCGGAGTCGAGCGCGGCGGGATCATGATTGACGTCGCGTGCAGCAATGGCCTCTACGCGCGCGCGCTGGAGCAGGCGCGTCAGCGTCATGGCGTGGCGGGGTGGGTGGTTGGCATCGACTACAGCATGGCGATGCTGCGCGAGGCGCAACAGCGCGCGCGCCGGGAACGGCTCTCGATCAGTTATATTCGGGCCAGAGCGCAGGCCCTGCCATTCGCCCCGGCGACGGCGAACGCGCTGGTGATGGGCGGTTCGCTGAATGAAATCGGTGACATTCCGGCGGCGCTGGCCGAATGGCGTCGCCTGCTGGGGTCGCGCGGGCGCGGCGTGCTGATGAATCTGGTCGCCGCTGCCAATCCCGTCGGACGGCTGGCGCAGCAGGTGATGAGCAGCGGCGGATTGCAGTTCCCCGACATTCACGAATTGAATCGGCTCTTTGCCGCCGCCGGGCTACGACTGCGCGCGCAGTGGCAATATGGGGTCGTGGTGATCAGTGTCGTAGTAGGAGAAGGAGAGGAGGATCCGGGCAAGACCCTTCCGCGTGCGTGATGTTCGCGCATCGCCCGCCCGAACCGAGCATTGTCGACTCGCCTCTGGCGCCGCAACCGATTTGACGAGCGCGCGCGATTATGATATATTCAATCTCGCTGTGTGGTGCCTGTAGCTCAATGGCAGAGCGCCTGACTGTGGATCAGGAAGTTGTGGGTTCGAGCCCCATCAGGCACCCCACCGATGACGAAGCCGGGATTGCATCCCGGCTTTTGCGTTTGATGATGGCGGCGATGAGCAAAATTGTTATCACAACCATTCGCGATATACCCGTACTCTTGATGGATTCGATCTCGTATATCGATGAAGGTGATCGAGGCGCTTTTGTGGTCAGCGGTTCGCACGGCGGCATCAGCTCGGCCCGCTACGCGCTCGGCGTGCCGCTGGCGGGCGTTGTCTTCAACGATGCCGGGATTGGCAAAGACGAGGCCGGGATTGCCGGGCTGGCGCTGCTTGATGCGACAGGCACGCCGGCGCTGGCCGTCGCCCACACCAGCGCGCGCATTGGCGACGCTGCCGACACCTGGGAGTCTGGGGTGATCAGCGCGGCGAATCGGTGCGCCGCTGCGCGCGGCGTTACTGTAGGCATGTCGGTGCAGGCGGCGGCCAACCATCTGCTGGAGCATCCGGCATGATCCCGGCAGCAACCTGGCGCGCCATACTGAATGCCGTCAGCCAGACCCAGGAATGGCGCGAACGATTGTTGCGCCTGCATGAACCGGGAAACAGTGCGCGCCTTCACCTGACCATCATGCGCGAGCCATATCTCAGCAGACTGCTTGAGGGACGCAAACTGATCGAAAGCCGGTTTAGCCGCGATCGCCGCCCACCCTTCGCTCGCGTCGCCGCCGGCGACATGCTGCTGCTCAAGCGCGCCGGCGGGCCGTTAGCAGGACTGGCGCTGGTCGAACGGGTGGTGTGCCAGGAACTCAAACCGGGAGATCTGGCCGCGTTGCGCGCCGCTTACGCCGCTGCGCTGGCCATCGACGGCGAAACCTTCTGGCAGGCCCAGACTTATGCTCGTTATGTCACATTGATCTGGCCGACCGCCTGCATTGCGTTACCGTCCATCCCGCTGGCGCGCCGTGACCGGCGGGGATGGGTCATCATTGATTCGGCAGCTCTCGCCACGGTCTGGAGTGAGGTTCAGAGGCAGCCCGATCCTCCGGCCTGACCACGCGCAACGCTGGCGGCGCGCAGCTTCACACCCCGCGAGTTCGAGTCGTTGACAGGCTGATCGTTTTCATGGTATATTGTGAAGGATTTCACTTGAAAGGAAGCGCCCGTATGATAGACAGACCACCCTCGTTCTCCCCGCTCCACCCGCCGATCGATCCCAAACCGCGCCAGCGCGTTGTCATCGTCGGCGCAGGCTTTGGCGGTCTGGCGACGGCGCGCGCGCTGGCCAACACAGACGTTGACGTATTGATCATCAATCGCACCAACTATCACGGCTTCTGGCCACTGTTGTATCAGGTCGCAACCGCCGGTCTCGAACCTGAGTCGATCGCCTACCCGGTGCGCGCCATCGCCCGCCGCTACCGGAACGCCAGTTTTCTGCTTGCCGAGGTAACCGGCGTCGATTACGAGCGCCAGCGGCTCCACACAACCAGCGGCGACATCAGCTACGACTATTTGATCCTGGCGGCTGGCAGCACCACCAACTTCTTCGGCAACGAACGCATCGCTCGTTACACGCTGGGCATGAAAGACCTCAACGAAGCGCAGCGACTGCGCAATCATCTGCTGCTCTGCTGTGAATATGCCGCTGCCGAGAGTGATCCGGCGCGCCGGGCGGCGTTGCTCACCTTTGTCGTAGTTGGCGGCGGCCCAACCGGAGTGGAGCTGGCCGGCGCCTTCAGCGAACTCATCCGACACGTGATCCGGCACGACTATCCGATGCTCAACGTCAACCAGGCCCGCGTTGTGCTGGTTGAAGCCACCGAACACATTCTGGCCAGCTTTCCGCCCTCGTTGCAGCAGGCAGCGGCGCAACGACTGCGTCGCATGGGCGTCGAGGTGCATACCAACACTGCGGTAGCCGATGCCTACCCTGGCGGCATTCGCTTCAGCGACGGCAGCGATCTGGCGGCAGAAACCGTGGTTTGGGCGGCTGGCGTGCGCGGCGCGCCGCTGGCCGAAGCGCTGGGAGTCGCGCTCGGACGCGGCGCGCGGGTGAAGGTAACGCCGCAGCTCACCATTCCCGGCATCGACAATGTCTTCGTCGTGGGCGACATGGCCTATCTGGAGGGCTACCGACCAGGAGTCGCGTACCCGATGGTAGCGCCGGTCGCCGTGCAGATGGGCGAACAGGCCGCGCGCAACATCATCGCCCAGTTGCGTCAGCAACCGATGCAACCCTTCCGCTACTATGACAAGGGCCAGATGGCCACCATCGGGCGCAGCGCAGCCGTGCTCGACGCCTTCGGCATTCGGCTCACCGGTTGGCCGGCCTGGGCCGGATGGCTGGTCGTTCACCTGATGGCGCTGGTCGGTTTTCGCAATCGGGCGCTGGTTCTGCTCAACTGGGCCTACAGCTACTTCACCTACGATCGAGGAGTGCGCCTCATCTTCGGCATCGGCGCCGAGACACCAGCCGACGAGATAGTGCAGAAATAGCGGTTGAACATCGCCCTGAGACACCGAGCGGGCGATGATTGCGCTATCAGGGCACAAAGGGCCGTTCTTCGCTCTCAGCGGGGACGGCCATGGGCGCTGTCTGCCGCGCTTCATGTCATACCAACTTTAGGTCTACAATAAGCTATGTCCAGGCAATCGATACTCGCATCGCCCCTACCTGATTGTTTCAAGGGCGGACAGAACGTATGATCGGTACGGCATTCCATGGCTTGGGGACGCCTTAGACGCCCTCACCCCCTATCCCCCTCTCCCGCGCGCGGGAGCGGGGGAACCCAACCCCAA
>FWPU01001650.1_pt1 | contig 65914 bp, 64 predicted proteins | sample 2228361 | NCBI WGS metagenome assembly FWPU01 (sample SAMEA103939777, study PRJEB20133) | metagenome
GCGCCGCTCCGAACTGCCCGCGCAGCAGCGAGCCGGCATAGTCCGGCAGCCGCAGCTCGTCCTGCATGCGGAAGTCGAAGCGGTAGCGGGCGACGGGAAGTTGCATGCCGCTGTGCAGCGGCGAGGACATGGGCGCGTGGATGGCTTCGACGAGATTCATGGCGCCTGCTCCAGTTCCCTCCGAATGCCGGTGTACTCGCGGATTCGCGCAATGCAGTCGAGCATGTGCGCGAGCAGGACCAAATCCAAAGCTACCGTTGGCTTCACAGGGATTGCTCCTCTCGCAGGACCCGATCGCGGATCGCCGGGTGAAGGGCACGTTCGCTGACAACCTCGACGCGCCGGCCGAGGAGTTGCTCGACGTCCATCAATAGGCCGGCCAAGTCGAGCAGGCTCGTGCCGGGCAAGGGCCGCACAAGCAGATGACGTCGCTCGCGGCGGTAGCGTCTTCATGAGCCATCGACTCATAGACGCGTACGTCGGTGACGCCGTGCTTCGCCGCCAGCGCGCGGATCTCTGCACGATGAGATTCGATCAGCGGGTGCATTGCAGGGGCTTCCAGCGGGCTCTCAGGACTCTCCGCGCAATCGACGAAGAAGTCGCTTGACCTCCCTCTCTCGGCTCTGGAAGTCGATCTTGGCGAAGCCGAGATCTGCGACGAGGTCGGCGAGCATCTTTCGTTCAGCGTCGGGCCACGGCGTGTCGAGCGCGGCTTTCATCAGCTTGCTCAACTCCTGGTACAGAACCCCGCTGACCGGCTGCTTCTTTCCCTGGTGGTTCTGCAGTTGGGCGCGCAGCTTATAGATCTGCCGGCCCTGCTCGGACAGACTGGCCAAGCGCTCCTTTTCTCTGAGCTCGGCGGCCTTGCGCTCGCGTTCGACCTCCGCTTTCTCATCACGATCCAATGCACCGTATCCCACCGCCGTCTTTGCACCGAATCCCAGCCGGTCGAACGCACGCTTGAAACTCTCGTCCAGCACTGCCTTCCAGTCGAATGGCGACAGGCCCTTCGGCAACCAGGCCGGTTCAAACGTGACGATGAACCGGAACTTCGATTCCGGCGGCACGGCGAGAAACGGGATCGGAACGGGTTGCCCGGCATCGTGCGGGCTGTCGTCGCCCTGGTAGTACGAGCTGTAGTGCGGCGTCATGATCTCGACGATGAGCTCGCCGCTCTTGGGGTCCGGAAAGACATCCCAGAACGACAGTGCGCCGCGCCGGCGCTGCTCGTCTGGCAGCGGCGGACCCTCGCCCAATGCGGCGGGATCTTCGGGGCCGAACAGTGCGTCGATGACATCCTGCGACAGTCCGGCGAAGCCCTTTGCAAGCAGCAGCTCTTCTGCCGCCCTCCGGAGCACGCCCTTGACGCCGCTGCCGGCCAGGTACGGCAGACCATAGGGCACAAGGAAGGCGAAGCCGTTTTCGACCGGGTGCTCGTTGCCCAGACCGGTCGAAAAAGGCGAGGTGCTGACCGCATCGATCACAAAGCGGCGATCGTCGGCCGCTTGCATCGCCAGCGCTTCCTGCCTGACGCGCAACTTGTCCAGTAGAGCCTTACCTTCGGCCAGATTCAGCAGCCGGCGCAAGCTGGCTGCCTTTTGCCCTTCTCCGATCTTCCAACCGTCGCTCCAGCCGTCGAAGTACAGAGAAAAGCGATGCCCGGGCGGACACTTGCCCAGCGCGTGCTTGTTGACGTAGTCGGGTGCGGCGATGGGCATAGCTCCCTCTACGCAGAGTGTATGTTTGCGACCGCGTCCGCACACTGGCGCAACCACCGCAACAAGGCCAGCGCCTCGTCGGTCGCGGCGAGGTACTGCGCCGACGGCTGCTGCGTCATGCCAGCCATCGCCATCTCGAACTCTTCGCCAGCGACGAGCCGGCGATTGGCCATCCAACCGAGCAGATCCGCGACCAACCGCTTGGCCGGATCCTCTGAGCGCGATTGCCAGAACGCCAACGCGGCCATCAAACCGCTGCCCATCACCAACGCCGGGGCTCCTTTGGCCAGCTTCCGGTACTTGTCGAACTCCTCCTGCCTCGGAAAAGCCCTCTTCGCATCGCGCGCCCTGTCCCAGGCATACCCGGCGCGCTGCTGATCGAGTGTCGGCACCGTTCGTCTCCTTCAGCTTGCGGACTTCAGCAGGACCAGACCGCGCCCAGTGGTCGCGTCGCCGCCGAACTGCACCAGTTTCCCGTCGATCCCCACGCCCTTCGCATCTTCGGCGCCGTCGAACAGTCGCTCGAGTAGTTTTTCGGCGCGTTCGCCCTTCTCCCCGTTCTTCGCCCTTGCGGCGCTGATCCGCTCGACGCTGGAAAGCGCCAGTCCGGCGAGCAGGCTCTCCGGAGGCAGGTTCTCCGTGTAGAACAGCTTGCCGGAAGCAGCCGTGCCGGTGTCGTTGTCGATCGCCACATGCGGCTCCACCACAGTGGCGTGGCGCACGAAGTGGCCAAAAGCCGAATCCGGCAGCACCACGAGATCTGACGCGAGCTTAGCGCGGAAGTAGTCGTGGCTGCCGCCCGCAGGCAAGGCGCGATCGGCCAGCCACTTGCCGATGCCTTTCACGTTGTCGTGCACGCTGCCCGTGAACTCCAACACTTCGAGCAGCAGCTGGTTGTTGGCCGAAAGCACGGCGGCGTCAGCGCAATGCGCGTGTTCATCCGCAGGTGTTTCCACTGCCCAAGGGGCGTCAACGCCCGCTGCATCGGCCAGGCGCTTTAGCCGCGCCAGCGCGGTCGGACAGCTCGCATAAACGTAGGCGCGCTTCACGCAACGCACCGGGAAGGCGACGATTGCCGCGTCGGTGAAGGACAGCGCGCCGGCGTGCTCGGACGCATTTGCGGTCTCCGGGCCGAACATGCGCCGAATCCATTCGCCGCCGCCGTTTCGCTGCAGATGATGTCGCAGCGCGCCCTTGATACCGGAGCCGGCGATCAGCGGGTGCTCGGTGTGCACTTCGCGCTGGATGGGGTTGTCGATCGCGCCCACTGCCTGGCCTGCGCCCATATGGACCGGGCTGATCGCGTAGTAGAAAACGAGCCGTTTCGCTTCGAACATTCGCTCTTCCCTCAGGGCATGGTGTCCATCGTCACGATCCGCACCCGGCCGGCGGCGGCCTTCTCGAGCGCGAGGTCGTTGGTCCAGAACTCGGCGCAGCCCGCTCCGATCGCGGCCGCCAGATGCAGGGCATCGGCCACCCCGATGCGATGGCGGGCGCGCAGCTCCGCAGCCAGATCGAATGCCGGCTCATCGAGCGCGACACGACGAAAGCCGGGCGCGGCAAAGAAGTCGTCGTACTCCGCCAGCGCCTGCGCATCGCCGCGCATCAACGGGCCGACCCGACATTCCAGCCGGGTCAGATCGGAAAAACAGATCTCGGGCACCGCTCCGGCGGGCGGAAGGAGCCGCGTGCGCACATGCGAGTGCCACGGCTCCTGCATCTCGATCAGATAAATCACGACGCAACTATCGAGATACGCGGCCACGACTCAGCGCTCCCAGCTTGCGCGTTCCTCGGCCAGGTAGGCGTCAATCTCCGCCTTTGAGAGCCGCGCGCGCGAGCAGGCCGCGAGCTTGCGCAGAAGCGTCTCCAGGTGCTGCCGGGAATCGCGCACATCGGCGTGCGACGGCACGAGCACGATGACTTCCACATCGCCCTCCGGCACTTCGTTGGGCAACCGAAGCGACAGCTTGCGATCGCTGTCGACGTGCGCATGCAACTTGATGGCCTGCATCTTTCACTCCTCTTTGCGCCAGACACCGAGCCAGGCGAGGTTGAACCCCTCGGCGCGCCGCGCGGCGTCGCAATCTTCGCCCCACAGGCCTGCGTCCACCCACTCGGCAAGCTTGTCGGCATCGCCCTCGAACCCATCGAACCAGTAGACCGCGCCCGCGGGCACCGCACGCTGCGCGGGCTTCGGCCGCATGCGGGCGAGGTCCCAGCCGGACACGACTTCGTAGCGCGGCAGCGCTGCGCAGACCAGTCGCGCCTTGAACTGCGGTTGCTCGAGCACGAGTTCATTACCGACGCGCCGCACCCCATTGGGTATCCATCCCGCAGAGAAGACGCCAGGCGTGCGCAGCACCAGGCGAAAGCGCTTGTCTGCGGCAATCCGCGTGACAGGTAGCGACGGCAGGTTGGGACGGATCCGCCGGTAATGCGCCGCCCGCGCATCGCCGCCGAGCCGCAGCGTGCCGCGCTCGGGCAGCAGTCCTGGCGCGCCCTGGATCCCCACGAGGTAGCCGGCATCGTGCCGGCTCGCGGTTCGTCCCGGCACCTTCGACTCTTGCTCGACCCCATCGTCGTGCCACGGTTCGCCACGATGGGCAAAGCGAATCGCTTCCGTCGTGTACAGCGCACCCTCTTCGGCCGTGCGCGCTGCCGGATTCAGCGCGATGCCAAGCCGCAGTTCCTTTTCGTAGAGCGCGTTAACGGACTTGGTCTCCTGCGGCAGTTCACCGACGAGATAGGCGCGCAATCCCGCCGCGTCAAGCAGCCGGCCTGGTGCGGGTTTCTCGGCCTTGTCTGTACGTAAGGCAGCCACCAGAGGCAGGTCGATACCGGCGCGCACACCGAGTGGCAGCGGTGCCGGCTGTAACCACGCGAGCGCGCATTTCTCGCCCTTTCCAAACGCGACGAGGTCGGCCGGCAGCGGCACGAGGGGCTCGGTGCCCCGATCGTCGGCGCGCGCGAGGCTCGCCCAGGTCAGGCAAAAGGTGCCCGGTTCGTCAACCGTGCCGAGCGCCTCGCCGGCCGCTCCCGTCGGGCGCCGGCCGGCGCCGAAGTCGGCAAGCCGCTGTGCGTCCTGACCGAGCAGCGCGGAACGCAGCGCACCGGCCAGCACCGACGGCCAGGGCATCGCGCTCGCTTCGCCATGCTCGCCGGCATCGCCGAAGGACCGATTGCCACGCGGCATCAGCACGTCCTGCGGGGAGATGAAGTAATACTCGTCCATGCGGTGATTCACTGCGTGCGACCTTGACGGGCGAAGAATTCGGCGCTGACCAGCAGGTCGGCCAGAAAGCGCGACGTGTTATCCGGGCGGCTTTCCTCGCAGGCGATCTGAACGGCCTCATGCGCCAGCGTTGCGAGCCCTTGCTGGCGCTCGAACTGAAGTGCGAGCAGCGAGGCCGTCATTTCGCGCCAAGCGGCATCGTCGCGGTCGGGACGCGGCGGCAAGCCATCGAGCCACTCGGAAGCGGCAAAAATGGCGCGCCGCGAGAATTCGGTCCTGGCGAGCGTATCGGCCAGGCGCATGAGAAAACCTGCCGGCGTGGCGCTCAGCTTCGGCGTCGCGGCATCTACGTCCGAGCGCAGACCGAACGACGCCGTCACGCTGACCTCGCCACCGCCGCGCTTCAGCACACGCAGGCAGAAGGCATCGCGGCCTGCGGCTTTCGCCCGCCGCTCGGCCTCCCGCGCCTGGCGCAGCACGTGCGCGAGCGGCGCCATGTGGTGCGCGACGACCGCACCGATCGATGCCGACGCTCTGGCGCCCATTGCCGGCAACACCTCACCTTCGAGTCGGACGTAGCCGCGGCCGATGCCGAGTCCGCGCAGGTCAGATCCATTGCGCACGCAGTCCGGGTCGCCCCAGCCTGAATACGCTGCGCGTAGCAGCAGCATCACCCGCAACAGATCGTCGATGGCGACCAGCGCAAGCACGTCGTCGCCGCCGGAGTAAATCAGCCTTCCCTTGCCGATCCGCTCGACGATATGCCGCGCTACGCGGAGCGAAAACTGGTTCAGCGCCGTAGAGATGAATGAGTGGCGCGCCGGCGAGGCTGGTCGGGGCGAATCGAAGTAGTTCTTCAGCGACGGCTCGCGCTCGAAACGCCGGATGCTTTCGCGCACCTGTGGATGCCACGTCGAGCGGAAGCTCAGGCGCGTCTCGGCCTCGTTGCCCGCCAGCCACGCACCCATCCGGTCGCCGTCCATCAGGATCACACCGTAGTAGGTTTCATGCCGGTGGCCGAGCAAGCCGGCCAACTCGCCCTCGAGGCTTTCGAGCCCCCTCAGGTCGGCATCGGTGCGGCTATCGCGCAGCCTTTCCAGCCTGACCGGCAGCTTGCGCGCGATCGTCAGCAAATCGGGCTTGTCGCGCAGCGCACGCAGCAAACTGCTCGGCAGGACGGCGGATTCGGTTTCGGCTGCCACGTGGCTCGCCAAACGACGCAGTTCCTCTTCCTTGGCATCTGCGGCACCGGCGAGCCCTTCCAATGAAGGCGCCAGCGCGAGCGCGTGCGTGTTGACCACATAGCGGCCGACGTTCAAGCCAAGTTGCCTGTTGATGCGCTCCACGAACAGCATCGGCCAAAGGCGCTTGAGCGTCGCGATGGCGCCGAGATGCTCGCCGTTGCGCGCCCACGACGGGCGCTTGTCGGAGAGCGCATGCCATGCAGTACCTCCGCCTTGGCTCGTGCGAGCCGTTCGCCGGGCGTTGGCAGGCAGGTCAAGCACGGTCGGCGCCTGTGGGTTCGCGTCTTCGTAGTCGATCTCGTCCGTCAGCCACTCGTGCTCACCGGTGATCGTGCAGCGAAAGCCGCGCTGCAGCAGTTGCCTGAACGGCCGCGCCGACTTCGCTGCGGCCAGCGAGCGCTCGGCGAGTTCGTGAACGGCCGGATAGAAGATGCCCGCGTTCGGTTCGTGAAAGGCCGCGTTCTCGATCGACTTCGGGCTCGAGAGGACCTCCCAGACCCTTTCGCCAAACAGTCCGGGTTTCTGCGCGCGGTCAGCCGGATAGAACGTCGCCAGCGCTTGGCGAAGGGACGATTCACCGGCTCGCTCGGCGGGCCAATCGGCGCACGCCCAGTGGAACTCGGGAAAGTCGGCAAGCTGCTCGTCGAGCTGTTTGCGCCAATGGTCGCCGTGGCGTGCTGCTTCCGCGAAGACTCTCCGCGCCGCCTCGTTTGCCCACTCGCGCGCTTCACGCCTGACTGCGTCCCGTCCCCTATGTGCCAGTTCTTCGGCCATCGAGCGTGGAACGATGGCGGTGAACTTGTTGGGCAGCGCAGCGGCGAAGAGCGGTGTTTCGTCCGTCTCTCGCTCGATCCAGGACTCGAGCCGGGTGCGCCATGGCTGGTGCTGCTCGACCAACCACAGATCCACCAGCGGCACGCCGCGCAGCGACGGAAACAAGATCGCATCGGGGCCTAGCGCTTCGACGATGGGGCGCATGGCTTCCCAGGCGAGGCAGGACAGCAGATGTGATCCGGCCCACAGATCGGACGTCGACCGCGCCTGTTCGATGAAGCTTTGCACCGGGCCGATCGATACCGTCAGCAGCGCCGGCGCGTCCTCGTGCAGAGCGCCGGCCAGCGCCGAGACAACATCGAGGTGCTGCCAGATCGAATGGTCCGGCACGCGCGTATCGGCCGGCAGCACCCGCCAGAGCCGCCCGATTGCGGGCGCAGGCGATTCCGGACCAAACCGCCAGAAGGCGAGGAAGCTAAGCCGGTGATCAGGGTTGCCGTCTGGCGAACGAACGACGAGCTCGCTGAAGTGGGCAAGGCTGACTTCCCGCCATGCGCGTGCCGGTTCGTCGCCGAGTTTGCCGAGATCGATCGGCTGGCCCGACAGCGGATGAATCAGCACAGGGCGTTCGGTCCATTGAACGTTGGCCCACGCGGGTCGTGGCCGCCCCGGCTCGAAGGGCCACTGCGGGCGGTCGGCGGCGGCGGCGAACCAATCGGCGCGTTTGTCGAAGTCGGCCGCGTCAATGCCAAGTACATCGCGCAGCTTGGCCACCGACCCGTGCTCATGGCCAACCTCGTCGCGCATCAGCACCAACGCCTTCTCCGCCGGGTCGTGCAGCCAGGCGGCGAGCTTTTTCTTCCAAAGATCCTGATTCATTGAGCGATTCTCAGGCGAGCCGCTTTACGCAAGCAATGCCGTTCAGACCACAGTGGATGGCTTCCCAAACCTTCTGCTCGTTCTCTCGGAGCCATTGGCGCTGATCGTCGTCTAGTTTTTGTTTGAGCACCCCGGCAAGTGCACACGGGAAATGCGCCACCACTCCCACAAGCCCCTGATCAGTGCGCGCCACCTTGAAGCGCAATTGCGTCGCGAGACGGCCCCCCTTGCCGAACTGCGCGAGTTCCCACTTCGCGCCCGCGGGGTAGCCCAGCAGATGAATGCCGCCGATTCCACCAGGCCCAACAAATCGCTTGGCGATACGTCGTGTCTTGACACGCACGTTAGCGAGGCACTCCATCGCACTCCTCCAATCCTCGTGAGGCTGTGTAAGCCAGATGAGCGGTTTTCCGTTCGCATCCCCCAGCGCGTGCGGCCAATCCCTGTCCAAGCACTGCGTCCACGGGAGGGATATGTCCCGAATGAGAGTGTCGTTTGCAGTTGGCAGCGGCGAAAGTTTCGGCGTGTCTTTGCCCGGTTCAAGAACCAACGAACCCCAGCCGTTGCGCGATCGGCTGCCGACGGTCCCGAACCACGCAATCAGCTGCAGGACATCGCTGAGTTCTCCCGCTTCGGCTGCAAGACGCAGGGTAAGCCGCGCCCTATCGTCGTCTGCTGTGCCGATCGCGGTCCGGATCGTCACGTTGGGGCGATTCTCTTTCTTGCTTGGCGGCACCACCGGCCCGAAGCCTAGGTATATGTCGGCGCGCACCTTGCCCTTGCCATCCGCGGTGGTGACGACCGATTTCATTTCACCCCCGGGCCAGACCGCCGTCGACACCTTGCCGGCCATCCAAGGCTTCAGGCGCAGCATGACGCGGCTCTTGCGATGGCGAGACTCGCCGTTGACCGGTACTGGCCACGCATTGCCGAATAACTCGCCTTCTGCGTTGCGCATTCTTGAGTAATCGTACTCGTGGTCTTTGGCATGGCGGACTCGCCACCACTGCCTGAGCAGCGCCTTAATCGGCGGCGTGCGCCACTGGCCGCTTTGGTCTGCGTTCCCAAGGAAAGCGGGCGTCGTGAAGCGAAGCTCGTATTCAAGTTCTTTCATCGTCTGTCGGTAGCACAGCGGGTCATCGTTGTTTCGTCGTCACCCTGCCTGCCGGAAAGCGGCACGTCGCGATTGTGGGCAAGCCACGGGCTCATGGCACGAGTCTGCAAGCTTGCGAAGCGTCTCCTGTTGCATTCACGCACTCGCGCTCGCACGGCCGCGCGTCTCGGGTCGGTCTGCGCATGGTTCGGCGGCCACCCTCGTTCACTCACCACAATCGGACGGCCGCGCCGATGCGCGGCACATCGACCTTTGTATCAGGTGCAGGACGCATCCGGCCTTGCTTCGCCAACCCTCCCTCATAGCGGCCGCTTCGGCGTGGATTCTTTCCTTCAACTGCGGATGCAACTGCCGCCCCGTGCACAAGTCGACCCGCACGCCGAGCGCGTCTTCCACGGCGAGTTTCATCCCGACGATGCGCAGCAAAGACGTGCCGGGAGGAATGTCGACCAGAAGGTCAGGATCGCTGTCCGGACGGTCCGCTCCTCGGAGGGCGGAGCCGAACACGCGCACGTGGCTGGCGCCGCTCGCACGGGCAATCGCGAGGATGCGTTCGCGCTGGGTGGCTAGTGCTTCCGAAGGTCTCATGCGGGAATTGTCGGGTGTTTCCTTACGTTTGTGCAGTGCCGGCGTCAATAGGGAACGCGGACGCATACACGTGGGTATCCGCCCGCGCCAGCAGCCGCTCGCGCACCGGTGCGGGCGCGAACGCGTGCGCGAACGCCGCGCGCACGAGCGTCAGCGTCTCCCACAGCGTGAGCGGCCCGCCCATGCGGGCGGCGGCGATGAACTCGTCGGCGAGCGTGGTGCGCGAAATGCCCGGGTTGTCCGTGCAGATGGCGAGCGGCAGCCCGGCGTCGAGCAGGCCGCGCAGCGGGTAGACGGGCAGATCGGCGCTTGCCGACACGGCCGGATCGCGAAAGCCCACCACCTCGCGGTTGGAGGTGGGGCACAGCTCGACGCACACGCCGCGGTCGCGGAAGCGCTCGGTCAGGCGCGGGTTGGCGAGCAGTGTGAGTCCGTGGCCGATGCGGTCGGCGTGCAAGTGATACGCGGCCTGCCAGATGTTCTCGGCGCTCTCGCCCTCGCCGGCGTGGATGGTGATCTTCAGGCATTCGCGGAACGCGGGCACGAAGTGTCCGGCGAGTTCGTCGGGCCGCTGCGTGCCTTCGTCGCCGGCAAGGTCCAGACCGAGCAGGAAGTCCTCCAGTTGTGCGCGCGCTGCGACCGCCTGTGCGATCACCGCAGGCATCGCCTCGCGCTGGCGGCGATCGAGGATCCAAACGAATCCGAACCGCGGCGCATCCGGCCGGTGCGCGCACGCCCGCGCGAGCGCCGCACGCAGATCGCGCAGGAAGGCCGCAGGATCCTGCGGGCGGTACTTGTGCGGGCTGCCGCGCAGCTCGACATACGCGAGCCCTTCGTCCGCGGCCTGCGCGACCAAGGCTTGCGCGTACGCTTCGATCGCCGCGGGATGCGTGAGCACCGCGGAGCCGGTCAGCTCGCCCGGGCGCTCGTAGGCGGCGAAGCCGTGCGGGTGCCTTGCCTTCAGCGCGAGCCGCGGTTCGGTGGCGGCGTACAGGTTGCGGGCGAGCATCGCGTCGTCGGCTTCGACCAGCAGCGCGGCGGCGCAGGCGGCGCGCTCGGCACCGGCGATGCGCCGCGGCCAGTCCCACGGCCAGCCGGCGCGGGCGTCCAGCAGCGGCCGCACGCGCGCCAGTGCGTCGGCCCTTTCGCGCGCGGAAAGCGCCTCCCAGATCGCGCGGCCCACCGCGCGCTGCGCGGCAAGATCGAGCGCGCCGCCCAGATGGCGGTGCAGGTCGGCCTTGGGCAGCGCGCGCAGCCACTCGCGGTGCTCGGCCGCCAGCGGCGTGCGGCGCAGTTCGTCGATGCGTGCCGGCGGCAGCCGGTGCAGGCTGCGAAAGTTCTCGCGCGGCTCGCTGCGCGCCAGCGCACCGAGAAAATTGCCGAACAGCCGGCTGCCCTCGCGGCTGCGGCGTTCGATCTCGCGCGTGAGCGCCGCACCCTCCTGCGGCAGCGCCCAGCTCAGTTCCGGCTCGGCCAGCGGCAGCGAAAACGCCGCCGTGTCCACGCGGCGGCCGTCCAGTTCGATGTCGAGCAGCTCGTCGCGCCGACCGCTGCCGACGACGAGCGGCATCACGGCGCCGGCCAGCTCGGGCGCGAGCGGCGCGGCAAACAGCGCCGGATCTTCCGCTTTCTTCAGCGGGTCGGGCAGCGGCTCGGGGCCGACCACGTGCAGCCAGGCGTGCGCGCCGAACAGTGCGCCGGCGCTTTGCATGTCGGCGCTCATCGTCTTGCGGCCGCCGGCGAGCGACAACACGAGCTGGCCGCCCGCGCAGCGTTCGGCTGCGGCCAGCACCACGCGCAGCGTCAGTTCGCGGATGTGGTCGCACTCGGCCTGGGTCGCCAGTTGATCGGTGCCGGCCGCGGTCCAGATGCGCAGCGGCAGCGGCGCGCCCAGCAACCGCCACCAGGCGCGCAGCCGCCCGAGCGATCTGCGGGTCTGCTCGCCCTCGGTGGTGACGAGCCACAGCTCGTCGGGCGCGGCGAGCGCATGCGCGGCGCGCAGCGCATCGAGCTGTAACCGCTGCGGATGCTCGGCATACAGATCGAGCACGCGCGGCGCGACGAAGCCCAGCACCTCGGGAATCACCGCCCAGCTCGCGCCGAGCGTGCAGACGAGCAGGTTCACTGTCTGGCTCCGAGTCGCAGCGGGTCGCCGTCCAGCTCCAGCGCGGCGATGGCCGGCATCGACTGCCCGATCGTGCCGCGCAGCTCGCCGTACATGCCGGCGGTGGCGCCGATGACGCGTTCGAGCTGCGCTTCGCGTTCCTTCCAGAGGCGCTGCATCGCGCGCCGCTCGCGGTCAAGCTGCTCCTTCATCGCGACGAACGCCTCCACGATCGCCTCGACGCGATGGCGGAACGCGTCGCCGGCCAGATACCGGTACAGCGCTTCCCTCTTTTCGTTCATGCCGGTCGCCGCGTTGCGCGCGAACGCCACCTGCAGCAACTGTTCGCGCAGCGCGAAAGCCAGCGCCGGCCAGGCAGTGAGACTCGCCACCCAAACACCGTCGACGAACGCAAAGCCGGCGCGCGCCTCAGGCGGCAGCGCTGCGGTCACCAACACTGCGAGCGCGGCGCCGCAGGCGCGTTGGTCGTCCTTGAGTTTGCCGAGCCAGGTCGGCTGCCAGTGCCTGGTGTTCTTGGTCTCCCAGACGATCGTCCCGCACGGGACAAGGGCGGCGTCGCGCACCTCTTGCAGCAAGTCGGCGCCCTGGACGCCCTTCGGCACCGGGCGGATGACGTCGCGCGGGAACTGCGCGGCGAGCGCGGCCTGGATGTCGAGTTCCAGCACTTCGCCCTGCAGCTCCTGCGAACCCTGCTCGCTCTTGCGGCGCGCCTCCTCCAGCAGACGCTTCAGATCCTCGATGGTCTTGTCCTTTTCACGCAGCTTCAACTGCTGCTCTTCGATCGCAAGCTGCCGCACCTGTGCCTCCCACTCGCGGCGTTTTTCGTCCAGCTTGCGCGCGACCTCGAGGTCGAGTTCCCGCTGCCGCCGCTCGACCTCCTCGCCCTTGCGGCGCAGCGCGAGTTCCGTTTCCTGCGCTTGCTGCAACTGGCGGCGCGCGGTGTCGAGCTGCGCGGCCAGATCGCGCACCTGCGATTCGTGTCGCGCTTTCAGCGCCGCTTCGACCTCGCCGCGCAGTTGCGCGGCCAGCGCATCGGTCAGCGGAAATACATGGCCGCAGTTCGGGCACTTCAGGGTCGCGTCGCTCATGTTCGTGTCTCAGCGCTTGATTTCGATCTGTCCGGGTTCCAGCGGCAGGCAATACCGGGTTCCATCGGGTGCCTTGACCGCGCGGATTGCATAGCGGGCGGCTGCCGTTTCGCCAAGCAGCTCCCTGATGGCCGCATTGATCTTCGATTTGTGCGGCTCGAAGTACTTGGCAAGCTTGATCGCCGCCGGCCGGCGCCAGTCCAGCGCGTTCTCGATGCGCTCGTAATCGCCGCTGGCGGGTTTGAGCACGCGCCGCGCGCTGCGCAGAAACTCGTTGGCCGACTCGGCGGTGCGCCAGTCGACCGGCGCGGCGCCGCGCTTGGCGCGTTCGGCAAGCCAGAGCAGGACGGCATACAAGGCCGGGGTCAACCGCAGCGGCTCGTCGTCCAGCGTAGCCCCTCTGACAAGGGGCTCCAGCAGCAGGCGCGGCGGCTGCTGGCTGCGGTTTGCCGTCGCGACGACGTGAGAAAACGGCGTGCGCCCTTTGCGCAGTCGCTCGGGCAATCCGTCGCGCAGCCGTACGAACGGGATCTCGGCAAGATCCACGCGCGCGTCGTGACAGTCGAATGTCTGTTCCTTGTCCCCTCGACGAACCCGGATCGGATGCTCGTACGGCGTCGGATAGAAGAACTCGCGATTGCTTTCGAATGGATCGCTCACCAGCACGTGCGAAAGGGCGTCCTGCGGCCGGCCGTAGAGCGAGAGCGCGTAGCCCAGGTAGTACCCCATCGTCTTGCGGCCGCCGGCCAGCGAAACGTGCAGGGCAGCCGATTCGTCCTCGGTCAGACTGCGCACGACCTCGGTGATGAAGTCCGCCGCCCGCTCGTTCTCCGAGGGCGTTCGAATGTCGTCCAGTGGACGCCCAGCCGCGTCAGCGAGCACATGAACATGCGCCGGATCGAAACGGATCGCGGGCAAGCGGTAGTCGGCGCGAAGGCGATGAAACCAACCGGTCTTTTCGGCCAGAAGGTTCAATCGCACCTCGCGCTCGCCGGTAGCCGTCGTGATTACGCGAACCTCGGTCGGAACGAAGGGGGGTTCCCGCCGCTGGGTCAACGCATAGACAGTTTCGGTCACGACCTGCGGCGACAGGCCGGTGACGGCCAACAGGATTCTTCGCTTGAACTGGTGGGGAGCCATTGCGAGCGACCTGGCAATTCAACGGGGCACAAGATACCCGCGCCTCGGCCGTCGATGAATACGCCGCAAGCTTGCGGCGTGGCCGCACGCCTCAGCCGAGCGGCAGCTCCATCACCAGCTCGCCCTCCTCCTCCCTTCCCGTGTAGCGGAAGCCGAGCGACGCGTAGAAGCGGCCGAGCGCCTCGGCGTGCTTGACGTGCGAGACGAGCAGACGATGGGCGCCGCGGGCGCGCGCGTGGTCGGCGACGAGCCGCACGGCGGCGCGGCCGTATCCCTTGCCTTGATGGCGGCGGTCGATCATCAGCCGCCACAGGAAGAAGTCCGGCTCCTCGGGCGCCGCGGAAAGGGTCGGGTCGTAGATCATCACGAAACCGACGGGTTCGCCGCGCGCGCAGATCGCGCGGAACCACGCCTCGTCGTAGAAGTACGCCTGTGCGATCGACACCGCGTTCGGCGCGACCAGGCCCTGCTGCGATTCGTCGACCTCGAGCGCGCAGATCGCGCGCACGGTGTCGCGCGTGATCTCGCGCAATTCGACTTCGTCGTTCATCCGCTCCTCGACGTTCCGGGGAATCCGCTGGCTGCGGTCGCCGCCCGGCGCGATGGACCCGCGGGCGCCCGCCGCGCGATTTTGCCGGCCCGTGCACGGCTTGCAGGCAGCGGCCGCGCGCAGGCCGCTTGACGCAGGTAAACGCATAGCGCCGCGTACGGGGCAGACTGTCCGCTCGGCAATCGTCGGCGGCCGGCGGCCGCACCCGGTCCGACGAAGTCGCCGTCGAAGAAGGAGATCCGCATGGAGCGCATCTGGCTGAAGCAGTACCCGCAAGGCATTCCCGCCGAAGTGGATGTCAAGGCGTACGCGTCGCTGAAGGACATCTTCGAGAAGAGCTGCGCGCGCTTCGCGGACCTGCCGGCGTATCGCAACATGGATCACTCGATCACGTATCGCGAGCTGGAGGCGGCGAGCCGCGCCTTCGGCGCCTATCTGCAGAAGGTCGCCGGGATGAAGAAGGGCGATCGCGTCGCGATCATGATGCCGAACCTGCTGCAGTACCCGGTCGCGCTGTTCGGCGCGCTGCGGGCCGGGTTCACCGTCGTCAACACCAATCCGCTGTATACGCCGCGCGAACTGGAGCACCAGTTGCGCGACTCGGGCGCGAGCGCGACCGTCGTGCTGGAGAACTTCGCGCACGTGCTGCAGCAGGTGGTCGGCAGGACCTCGGTGCGGCACGTGATCACCACGCAGATCGGCGATCTGTTCCCCGCGGTCAAGCGGCTGCTCGTCAACTTCGTCGTCAAGCGCGTGAAGAAGATGGTGCCGGCGTGGGACATTCCGGGCTCGATCAGCCTGAACGACGCGCTGGCGGCCGGCCGCGCGCACGCGCTCGACGACGTTGCGCTGACCCGCGACGACCTGGCGTTCCTGCAGTACACCGGAGGAACGACCGGTGTGGCCAAGGGCGCGATGCTCACGCACGGCAACATGGTCGCGAACCTGCAGCAGGTGCACGCGTGGATCGCGCGCGACCTGCTCGAAGGCAAGGAGACCGCCTGCATTCCGCTGCCGCTGTATCACGTGTTCGCGCTGACCGTGAACCTGGTGCTGATGAAGATCGGCGCGCACACCGTGCTCGTCACCAACCCGCGCGACATCCCCGCGTTCGTCGCGACGCTGAAGAAAACGCCGATCACCGTGATCATCGGGGTGAACACGCTGTACAACGCGCTGCTGAACGCGCCGGGCTTCGCGCAAGTGAAGCTGCGGCAGTTGAAGGTGGCCGCCGCCGGCGGCATGGCCGTGCAGCGCGCAGTGGCGCAGCGCTGGAAGGCGGCCACGGGCGTGCCGCTGGTCGAGGGCTACGGGCTGACGGAAACCGCGCCGATCGCGATCTGCAACCCGCTGTCGATCGAGGAGTGGACCGGCAACATCGGCGTGCCGATCCCTTCGACCGAGGCGGCCATCCTCGACGAGGACGGCAAGCCGCTGCCGGTCGGCGAAGTCGGCGAGATCTGCATCCGCGGACCGCAGGTGATGAAGGGCTACTGGAACCGCCCCGACGAGACCGCAAAGGTGTTCACCGCCGACGGTTGGTTCCGCACCGGCGACATGGGGTTCATGGATGCGAACGGCGCGTTCAAGATCACCGATCGGAAGAAGGACATGATCGTGGTGTCAGGCTTCAAGGTCTTCCCGAACGAGGTCGAGGACGTGGTGATGCTGCATCCGGGCGTACTCGAAGTCGCCGCGATCGGCGTACCCGACGAGCGATCCGGCGAAGCGGTGAACATCGTCGTCGTCCGCAAGGACCCGGCGCTGACCGCGGAGGCGCTGCTCGAGCACTGCAAGCGGCACCTGACCGGCTACAAGGTGCCCAAGTGGGTGGAGTTCCGCAGCGAGCCGCTGCCCAAGACCAACATCGGCAAGATCCTGCGGCGCGAGCTGAGAACCCCCGCGGCCGCATGAGCGCCGCGCGGCCATCGCGATGACGCGTGCCGCACGCGGGGGGTCACCTACCGCGCCCGTCGCGCGACGCTGCGCGACGGCCGCACGGTCACGCTGCGCGCGGTGCGGCCCGAGGACGCTGGCGAGATCGTGCAGGCGTTCGAACGCCTGTCGGCGCAGTCGCGTTACCTGCGCTTCATGCAGCACAAGCGCGAACTCGATCCGCAGGCGCTCGCGCGCGGCGTCCGCCCGGTGCCGGGACGCGAGTTCGCGCTGGTGGCGACCGTGCCCGCGTACGACGGCTACGACATCGTCGGCGCCGCGCGCTACGTGGCCTGCGAGCAGCCGAAGACCTGCGAGTTCTCGATCACCGTCGCCGAGGACTGGCGCGGCGTCGGATTGGCGACGACGCTGCTGCGTCGTCTGATGCTGCGCGCCAGGCGCGACGGCTACCGCGCCATCGAGGGCCTCGTGCTCGCGGACAACCTGCCGATGCTCGCGCTCGCCAAGCACCTGCGCTTTGCCGTGCGGCCGTTGCCGGACGACGCGACGGTGTGCGTCGTGCGGAAGCCTTTGGCCGGTACCCCGCTGCGGCGATAATCGGCCCCTTTCGCAACGACTCCGCGCGTTCCGCCCGCTTCTCCGATCGGCCGGCCGCGCCGCGCAAGGAATTCCATGGCTCTGAAATGCGGCATCGTCGGCCTGCCGAACGTGGGCAAGTCGACGCTCTTCAACGCGCTCACCAAGGCGGGCATCGCCGCCGAGAACTATCCCTTCTGCACGATCGAGCCGAACGTCGGCATCGTCGAGGTGCCCGACCCGCGTCTGGCGGCGCTGGCGACGATCGCCAAGCCGGAGCGCGTGATCCCGGCCACCGTCGAGTTCGTCGACATCGCGGGGCTGGTCGCGGGCGCGAGCAAGGGCGAAGGGCTCGGCAACCAGTTCCTCGCCAACATCCGCGAGTGCGACGCGATCGCGCACATCGTGCGCTGCTTCGAGGACGAGAACGTCGTTCACGTCGCGGGCAAGGTCGATCCGGTGTCGGACATCGAAGTGATCAACACCGAACTGGCGCTCGCCGACCTGCAGACGGTCGACAAGCAACTGGCCAAGTGGAGCAAGGTCGCCAAGAGCGGGGGCGACAAGGCGGCGGCCCGGCTGGTCGCCGCGCTGGAGAAGATCGCGCCGGCGTTGAACGAAGCGCGGCCCGCGCGCAGCGTCGATCTGTACGAGGAGGAGAAAGCGGTGCTGCGGCCCTGTTTCCTGCTGACGATGAAGCCGACGATGTACGTGGCCAACGTGGCGGAGCACGGCTTCGAGAACAACCCGTTGCTCGAACGCGTGCGTGCGTACGCGGCGCGCGAAGGCGCGCCGGTCGTCGCGGTGTGCGCGAAGGTCGAGGCGGAGATCGCCGATCTGTCGGATGAGGACAAGGAGGTGTTCCTTGCCGACATGGGCATGGACGAGCCGGGCCTGAACCGCGTGATCCGCGCCGCCTACACGCTGCTGGGTTTGCAGACGTTCTTCACCGCGGGGCCGAAGGAGGTGCGCGCGTGGACCGTGGTCAAGGGCGCGACCGCGCCGCAGGCGGCCGGCGTGATCCACACCGATTTCGAGCGCGGTTTCATCCGCGCCGAAACGATCGCCTTCGACGACTACGTGAAGTACAAGGGCGAAGCCGGCGCGAAGGAAGCGGGCAAGATGCGGCTCGAAGGCAAGGACTACGTCGTGCAGGATGGCGACGTGATGCACTTCCGGTTCAACGTCTGACCGCAGTACGGACGCGCACCACGTGCGCGCCTTGCGGTCTGCGCCGGATCGAGGCGGTCGCCGCGCGCCGCTCATCGGGCGCGCGGCGGGCAGCTTGCGCCGGCCGCCGCGAGCGTCACCGCCCCGCCGAACCTTCGCGCTTCGACGAACTGGGCACGAACGGCCGCCGTGTCGAGCGCAGATCGCGCGCGTTCACTCGGGCTCGATGCCCGCGCGCTTGATGATCTGCTGCCACTTGCCGCTTTCGGCGAGCTGGAACTTGGCGAGTTCGTCGGGCGTGGTCGTGAACGGCTCGAAGCCGGTCGATTCGAACAGGCTCTTCCCACTCGGGCTCGCGACCGCCTTCACCAGCAGTTCGTTGAGCCGCTTCACGACCGCGGGCGGCGTGCCGGCGGGCACGTAAGCGGCGAACCAGAAGCCCATCTCGTAGCCGGGCACGCCGGCCTCGGCGATCGTCGGAACGTCGGGCGCGAGGGAAGAGCGCTTCAAAGACGAGACGCCGAGCGCGCGCAGCTTGCCGGCCTTCACCTGCGGCATGCCCGTGGCCATGTCGGTGATCATCATGTGGATCTGACCGCCGAGCAGATCGGTGATCGCGAGCGGGTTGCTCTTGTACGGCACGTGCAGCAACTGGATGCCGGCCATCTGCTGCAGCAGTTCGCCGGCGATCCGGCTCGACGAGCTGCCGCTGCCGAACGTGTATTTGCCGGGCTCCTTCTTCGCCGCGGCGATGAACTCGCTCACCGTCTTGAACGGCAGGCTCGGATTCACGACCATGATCTGCGCGCCCTTGGCGAGCCCCGTCACCGGAGCGAAGTCCTTGACCGGGTCGTACGGCAGCTTTTTGAACAGGTGCTCGTTGGCCGCGTGCGTGGTGTTCGTGGTGATGAACACCGTGTAGCCGTCGGGTGCGGCCTTGGCGACCGCCTGCGCGCCGATGAACCCATTGGCACCGGGCTTGTTGTCGACGACCACCGACTGGCCGGTCTCGGCACTGACCGACTGGCCGAGCGCGCGGGCGAGCTGGTCGGTCGCGCTGCCGGCGGCGAACGGCACGACGAACGTGATCGGCTTGGTCGGATAGTTCTGCGCGAGCGCGGGCGCAGCAAGTGCCAGCGCGAGCGCGCCGGCGGCGGCGGAAAAGAGTCTGTTCATGCGTTCTCCTTGGCGAAGGGGGTGAGAGAGTCGGTCGGGCCGCGCAGCAACGGCGCCAGACCCGCGGGCACCTCGAGCGGCAGCGCAAGCAGATGAAACGCGAGCGCCTTGCCGTGCGCATCGAGGTTCAGCGCGTCGTTGACGCCGCCGTCGAGCACGTCGTCGAGCACGAAGTTCAGCGCCTGCAGCTTCGGCAGCACGTAGCGCACGACGCGCGTCGGGCGGCGAAAGGCGAAGTGTTCGGCGACCGCCTGCTCGGTGATCTGCGCGACGATCGGCGCAAAGAGCTGCGGGTGATACGCGATCACGCTGATGTTGGAGCGGTTGCCCTTGTCTCCCGTGCGCCCGTGCGCGGCGCTCCGCAACGGCACGACGATTCGCTCGCTCATGACGCCTCGACGAATTCGTGGCGCGAAACGATCGCCGCGCGCGGCAGCAAGCACGACAGCGTCCGCAACCGCGGCCTGATGCTCGTACGCACGCCGCCGCCGCCCGCCGGCCCGCAGGTGTAAAGCGCGGTGACCTCGTCGGCCAGGCGCTCGACCGCGGCGCGCTGCGCATGTGCGGCGGCGATGCGCAACCGGACGTCGGTGCGATCCGCCGCCGGTGTGGCGGCGAGCAGGCGGCCGTCGTCGTCGGCCAGCACGCTCACCGCGCCGATCAGGTCGATCCGCAGAGACAGGCCTTGCAGGCGCTTGCGCAGCACGTCGGCGGCAAGCCGCGCGCGCGCATCCGCCCCCGGGCCGGCGTAGGAGATCTCGCCTTCGCCGAGCCAGCCGCCTTCGTAGAACACGTTGACCTTCAGCGTGTCCGGGCGCGGGTGACCGCGCACGCCCGTCAGCAGCACCCGATCGGGTCCGACTTCGCGCACCTCGGCCTCGGTGATATCGGCGATCACGTCGGGGGTGACATACGCGGCCGGATCGTGGATCTCGTACAGCAGTTGTTCCTTGACCGTCTGCGCGTTGACGAGGCCGCCGGTGCGGTCGGCCTTGCCGATCACGCAATCGCCGTCGGCATCGATTTCCGCGATCGGAAAGCCGATCGCGTGCGGATCGGGCACGTCCTTGTAGCCGGGATCGGCAAAGTAGCCGCCGGTGACCTGGGCGCCGCATTCGAGCAGATGGCCGCACATCGTCGCGCGTGCCAGCCGGTCCCAGTCGTCCGACCGCCAGCCGAAGTGCGCGAGCGCCGGCCCGAGCGTCAGCGACGGATCGGAAACGCGCCCGGCCACCACAACGTCGGCCCCCTCGCGCAGCGCCGCCGCGATCGACTCCGCGCCGAGATAGGCGTTGGCGCTGACGATCCGGATGCGCTCGAGCGCGCCGCCGAGCTCGCGCGCGAGCAGCGGGCGAAACTCGCTACCGGCGACGTCGTCGCCGGTGACCACCGCCACGCGCGGCGTGCGCACGCCCAGCTCGCGCGCCAGGTGCAGCACGCGCTTGGCGGCAGCGTGCGGATTGGCCGCGCCGAAGTTGCCGACGATCCGGATGCCGTGCGCCAGGCAGCGCGCGAGCACCGGCCGCAGCAGGCGTTCGAGATGCGGCTCGTAGCCCGCGTCGGGATCGGCGCGCCGGCGCAACTGCGCGAGCGCCAGCGTGCGCTCCGCCAGCGTCTCGAAGATCAGCGCCGCGGGCCGACGGCGCGCGATCAGCGTCTCGACCACCGCTTCCGCGGCGTCGAGCCGGTCGCCCGAAAAGCCCGCGGCCGCGCCGATCAGCAACCCGTCCATGCGTCAGCCTCGAACATCCGCGCAGACTAGGCTGCCCGGCACTTTGCAGTGAAATCGAAAGTTCAGCTAGATTGCGCGGCGATGCCGATCAATCTGTCGACGCGCGATCTGCGCGCTTTTCTCGCGCTCGCGGACACGCGCAACTTCACGCGCGCAGCGCAGCGCTGCCATCTGTCGCAGTCGGCGTTCAGCGCGCAGGTGCGCGCGATCGAGGCGACGCTCGGCGCGCGGCTGTTCGACCGCGATACGCGCAAGGTCGAACTGACCCCGGCCGGACGTCTGCTCGAACCCGCGGCGCGGCGGCTGCTCGCCGAGTTCGAAGACATCGTCGAAGACTTCCGCGCGCACGCGACGCGGCGCAAGGGACGTGTGGCGATCGCCGCGCTGCCTTCGATCGCCGCCGGCTGGCTGCCGGCCGTGTTCGCCGAGTATCGCGACAAGTATCCGGGCGTGGAGCTGGCGCTCGCGGACCGGCTGTCGGAGGAGTGCATCGCCCGCGTGCGCGACGGCCGTGCCGATCTTGCGTTGGCGTCGACCGATCCGAACGCGGTCGACCTCGCCACCGAGGAGCTCGCCCGCGACGACTTCCGCCTGGTGTGCCGGCGCGACCATCCGCTCGCCGCCAAGCGTCCGCTCGGAATCCGCGATGCGGCCGCGTATCCGTTCATCCATCTCGAACGCTCGAGCAGCGTGCGGCAGTATCTGGAAGCCGAGCTGCACCCGTCGCAGATGCGCACCGTAATCGAAGTCGAGCACCTGGCGACCGTGGCCGGCATGGTCGTGCAGGGGCTGGGCATCACGATCGTGCCCACGCTCACCCTCTTTCACTTCCAGCACCCCGATCTCGCCGTACGCCGCTTCGGCGGTTTCGATCTGCAGCGCACCCTCTACCTGGTGCGCCGGCGCAACGCGAGCCTCTCGGCCGCCGCGCAGGCCATGTATCAACTGCTGCGCGCCCGCCGGCCGCGGCCGACGGCATTGCGGCGCGCCGCATGAGAAGGACATGAACGAATCCGCCGCACGCCGAGTGCTGCTGCTGCGCGCGTTCGAGACCACGCCGGGCTCGGGCTGGAGCGACGAGGATCGCGCGTGGGCGAGCCGCGCCGCGGCCGAGGTCGAGGGCGCGGGCGCGCCGCTCGATCGCTTCGTCGCGCGGCGCGCGGCGCTGGCGGTCGAGCGGCTCGCGAGCCGCGACCGCAACGTCGAGCGCGCGTTGCGCGCGCTGGCGTGGCGGCCGTGGGTCGGCACCGCGATCGGCGTGCTCGCGTTCGCAGCGGGTGTGGGGATCGACGCGATCGGGCCGGCGCAGCGCATCAACCTGTTGGCGCCGCCGCTCGCCGCGCTGCTCCTCTGGAACCTGGCGCTCTATCTGCTGATCGCGGTGCGCGGCGCGCTCGGCGCTTTCAGCGAAAAGGCGCGCGGGCTCGGGCCGCTGGCGCGCGCGTTCGCGCGTGGGCTGCACCGTCAGGCGCCTGCGGTGGGGTCGCCGCCGCTCGCGGTGTTCATCGCCGAGTGGACTCGCGCCTGCGCGCCGCTGGTCGCGGCGCGCGTGGCCCGCGTGCTGCACGTCGCGGCGATCGCGTTCGCGCTCGGGCTGCTCGCCGGCATGTACCTGCGCGGGCTGGCGTTCGAGTATCGGGCCGGATGGGAGAGCACGTTCCTCGATGCGAGCGCGGTGCACGCGCTGCTCGCCGCGGCGCTTGCGCCGGCGGCGGCGATCACGGGCATCGCGCTGCCGGATGCGGCGGGCTTCGAGGCGCTGCGCTTCTCCGCCGGCGGCGGGGTGAACGCGGCGCCCTGGTTGCACCTGTTCGCGACGACGGTCGCGCTCGTCGTGCTCGCGCCGCGGCTGCTGCTCGCGCTCGGCGCTCGCTGGCGCGAGGCGCGGCTGACGCGGCGTTTTCCGTTGCGGCTCGACGAGCCGTACTTCCGCAACCTCGCGCGCGTGCTGCGCGACGAGCCGGCGAAGGTGCGCGTCGCGCCGTACGGGCTGCAGCTTTCGCCGCAGGCCACCTTGAACCTGAACGCGCTGTTCACGCAGGCGTTGGGCGCGCGCACGGCGCTTGCGGTCGCGCCGGCCACCGCGTTCGGCGGCGAAGACGAGGCCGATGCGAACGCGCTCGCCGCCGACGCCACGCTGGTCGTGCCGCTGTTCGCAGCCACCGCCACGCCCGAAGCGGAGAACCACGGGGCGTTCGTCGACAAGCTCGCCGCAGGCGGTGCGCGGCTCGTCGCGCTGGTCGACGAATCGGACTTTCGCCGCCGCTTCGGCAGCGGCGATCGCATCGAAGAACGGCGCGCGCTGTGGCGCAACGCGCTCGCCGAAAAGCGGGTGCCCGCGCTGTTCGTCGATCTCGAGCAGCCCGATCTCGCCGCGGTCGAAGCCGCCTTGCGCGCGGTGCTCGGATGACGGACGCCTCGCAGACGATCGCGCTGGCGCTGGTGTCGCACACCAACGTCGGCAAGACCACGCTGGCGCGCACACTGCTCGGACGCGACATCGGCGAGGTGCGCGACGCGCCGCACGTGACCGAACGCGTCGAGCGCTACACGCTGCTCGAAACGGCGCAAGGCGACGCGCTGCTGCTCGTGGACACGCCCGGCTTCGGCGACAGCGTGCGGCTGGGCAAGCGGCTTGCGCAGGCCGGCAATCCGATCGGCTGGTTTCTCGCCGAGGTCTGGGACCGCTTCCGCGACCGCCCTTTCTGGTCGACCCAGCAGGCGGTGCGCGCGGCGCTGGAAGATGCCGACGTGGTGCTGTATCTGGTCAACGCTGCAGAAAGGCCCGAGCAGGCGGGCTATCTCGCGCCCGAGCTGCGCGTGCTCGAGTTGATCGGCAAGCCGGTGCTCGTGCTGCTCAATCAGCTCGGCGCACCGCGGCCGCGCGAAGAAGAGAACGCCGAGGTCGAACGCTGGGGGCGGCACCTCGCGACGACTCCGATCGTGCGCGCGGTGATCGCGCTCGACGCGTTCGCGCGCTGCTGGGTGCAGGAGAGCGCGCTGCTCGCGCTCGTCGAAGCCGCGGCGCCGGAGGACAAACGCGCGGCGTTCGCGCGGCTGCGCGCGGAATGGCTCGCGCGGCGGCGTTCGCGCTTCGAGCGATCGATGCACGTGCTGGCGGAACGCATCGCGCGCGCCGCGCTCGACCGCGAGCCGGTCGAAGACGCGGGCCTTGCGCAGCGGCTGCGCGACGTGGGCGCTGCGCTGGGCGTGGCGCGCGAGGGCGAGGAAACGCCGCGCGAGCGGGCGATGCGCAGGCTCGGCGAGCGGCTCGCCGCCGATATTCGCGCGAGCACCGATCGGCTGATCGCGCTGCACGACCTCACGGGTCAGGCATCCGACGAAGTGCTCGCTCGGCTGGCCGAGCACTACGCCGTAAAGCAGCGTGTCAGCGAAGGCAAGGCCGCGGTGATCGGCGGCATGGTCACCGGCGCGCTGACGGGACTGAAAGCGGATCTGGCGACCGGAGGACTTTCCTTCGGTGCCGGGCTGCTGGCCGGCGGGCTGCTCGGCGCACTCGGCGCGGCAGGGCTCGCGCGCGGCTACAACCTGGTGCGCAACCTCGATGCGTCGGTGGTCACGTGGAGCGACGAAGCGCTGCACGACCTCGCGATCAACGCGCTGCTTGGTTATCTCGCGGTCGCGCACTACGGCCGCGGGCGCGGCGATTGGAAGCAGTCCGAATCGCCGCCGTTCTGGCGCGATGTCGTCGTTGCGGTCGTCGAAGCGCGGCGCGCCGATTTCGCGGCAGCGTGGGCCAGGCGCCAAGGCGCCGACGCGCAGGCGCTCGCCGACGCGCTGCGGCCGCTGCTGGCCGCGTGCGCGCGCGAGACGCTCGGGAGGCTGTACCCGGACTCGGCGCAGGCGCTCGGCTGAACCGGGCGGTCAGCGACCGCGCCGCGCATCGGGGAAGTGCGCGAGCGCGCGACCCGTGCCGTCGATCACGCAGGCGCCGGCATGGGCGCGAAAGAACGCGTCGCTCACTTCGGCTTCCCATCGGAGGAGCCGCCGATCCGCTCGACCTGCGCGAGGAACCGGCGCTCCGAGAATCCGCCGATGAAGCACAAGGCGAGCGCGAGCGCCGGCGTGACGTCGCCGAGATTGAGGAGCCCCGACTGCAGGAACAGCACGATCGGCACCGCCACCGCGGCGCCGACGAAAGGCCGCGCGACGGTGATCGCGCGGTTGCCGCGCAACTCGGCGATGCCCGCCGCGGGATCCGCACGCACCGCCGTGAACGCCACGCTGAGCAGTCCGCCGAAGAAGCCGAGCAGCACGCCGGTGACCAGCACCATCGCGAGCGTCACTTCGGTGTCCTCGTTCATCAGCCACTCGAATCCGCCCGCGAGCGCCCATGCGCTGAAGAAGAGCACCGCGCCGATCAGCAGCCCCACCAGCAGCGGCGCCTGCCGCTGCACCAAGTCGATCCTGTGCCGGCGACTCTGCCGTGCGGCGTGCACGTTCTTCATCAGCGCCTGCAGCACGGCCACCGACGGCGCGCCGCCCCTGGCCGATGCGGCCAGCGCGTCGGCCGCGGCGCGACGCCATTCGTTCAGCGTGCCGCGCGCTTCCGCCAGGTAAGTGCCCATCAGCGCGGTGCGCTCGTCGTCGCTCATCGCCACGATCAGTTCGCGCTCGATCTGCTGCAGGCAGTCGTCCGCGACGAAGTGCGATCGGCGCGCCGCCGCCGCGCGCGCCCGCGCGTGCAGTTCGCGGCAGCGCGCGAGCATAGCCTGCACCTCGGGCGCCTTGTCGCCGGGCCGCTCCTGCACCGCGCGGATCGCCCGCGCGGCGTCGATCAGCGCGGCTTCGAGCCGGGCGGCCTGCGGCTGGCGCGGCGGCGCGGGATCGACCGCGTTCATGAGTTCGGCGGATCGCGCGTCCTCGTCGTTTGTCATCGTTCCGCTCCGGCAGCGTGTCGGTCGAATGGGATAATTCTCACACTCCGGAGCCAGGAAGCGAGCGATGTTCAAGAAGATCCTGATCGGTATCGGCGCGGTCGTCACGCTGCTGGTCATCGGCGCAGTCGCGCTCTTGGCTTTCGTCGACGTCAACGCGTTCAAGCCGCAGATCGAAGCGTACGTCAAGGACAACTACCGGCGCACGCTGAAAATCGAGGGCGACCTGAGCCTCTCGGTGTTCCCGCGCATCGCGCTGGCGCTGCCGAAGACCTCGCTGTCGAGCCGCGCCGGCGACCGCGTCGCGGCGAGCCTCGACGGCGCGCGCGTCAGCGTCGCGCTGCTGCCTCTGCTGCGCAAGGAAATCGTCGTCGATACGGTGCGCGTCGACGGGCTGAAGGCGACGGTCGAGCGCCGGCGCGACGGCACCACGAACATCGACGACCTGATCAAACCGGCCGGCGACAAACCGGCCCAGCCCGCACAGCCCGGCGGCCCGCCGAAGTTCGAGATCGGCGGCGTGGAGCTCGCCAACGCCGAGCTGACGTTCGACGACCTGCAGGCGGGCAACACGATTACGCTGACGAAGCTGGAACTGAAGACCGGCCGCATCGCGCCGCGGGGCCGCACGCCGGTGACGTTCTCGACCCGCTTCTCTTCGACCAAACCGGCGGCGCAGGGCGAAACCCGGATCAAGGGCGAGCTTGACATCGACCTCGTCGGCAACGCGTTCGGCGCGCAGGACCTCGAGGTCTTCGTCAAGGGGACGATCGACCGGCAGGTCGTCGACGTCCACGCGAAGCTCGGCCAGGCGAAGTACCACGGCGCGAGCGGCGCGGTCAGCGTCGTCGAGCTCGACGCGAACGGCAAGGGAACCCTCGGCACCGTCGCGCTCGACGCCGGCCGTGTGCTGGCACCGGCGCTCGCGTTCGATCCGGTGCGCAAGGTGCTCTCGGTCGGCGGGCTCGACGTTTCGGCCAGGGGCAAGCTCGGCGCCGATGCGTTCGAGGCGAAGCTCTCGGCGCCGCGGATCGAAGCCGACGAGAGCAAGGCGAGCGGCGATCGCGTGCGGGCGAACGTCAAGCTCGTCGCGGCTGCGGCGACCTCGCCCAACGTCGAGGCGAAGCTGGTGCTCGAAGGCATCAGCGGCAACGCCAGGCAACTGGCGATCGGCCGACTCGCGGTCGAAGGTCAACTGCAGCAGGGCGCGCGCCGCATCGTCGCCGCGCTGGCGAGCCCGGCCGCGGCGAGCCTCGATGCGCAGACCTTCGCCCTTGCGAAGCTCGCGGGCAACGTCGACGTCGAGGACCCGGCGATCCCGCAGAAGACCGTCAAGCTGCCGATCACCGGCGCGTTCGCGATCGACGCGAAGAAGGAGGTCGTCGACGCGCGCTTCACGACGAAGTTCGACGAGACCACGCTCGCGACCGAATTCGGCGTGCGAGGCTTCGCGACTCCGCGCATCACCTTCGACGCCGGCGCCGACAAGCTCGACATCGACCGTTACTTCCCGCCGGCGAAGCCCGGTCCCGGCAACGACAGCGCCGATCCGCGCGAGGACCCGAAGGTCGATCTGTCCGCGCTGAAAGACCTGAACGTCGCCGGCGAAGCGCGTTTGGCGCAACTGAAGGCGCGCGGCGTGCGCGCCGAAAATGTGCAGCTCGTCGTTCGCATCGCCGACGGCCGGCTCGACGTTGCACCGCTGACCGCGGCGTTGTACGGCGGCCGGCTGCGCGCAACCGCCCAGGCCGTCGCGGCCGGGAACAAGATCGGTGTGGACGCGAATCTCGCGGGTGTGTCGATCGGCCCGCTGCTGCGCGACGCATTCGACCGCGACCTCCTCGAAGGCACCGGCAACGTGAAGCTCGCCGCCACCACCGCCGGAGCGACCGTCGGGGCACTGAAGCGCGGATTGAACGGCAACGGCAGCCTCGCGCTGCGCGACGGCGCAATCAAGGGCGTGAACATCGCCGCCAGGCTGCGCGAGGCGCGTACGTTTCTCACCGCACGCAAGGAAGACAGCGCGCGCGCCAGCGGTACCGAAAAGACCGATTTCTCGGAGCTCGCCGCGACCTTCACGATCAAGGACGGCGTGGTCACCAGCAGCGACCTGGACGGCAAGTCGCCGCTGTTGCGGCTCGCCGGCGCGGGCAAGATCGATCTCGCCGCGGGCACGCTCGACTACACGGCGAAGGTCGCGGTCGTCGGAACGCTGAAAGGGCAGGACGGGCGCGATCTGACCGAGCTGCGCGGCGTCACCGTGCCGGTCAGGCTGTCGGGTCCGTTCGAGAAACTGTCGTACAGCATCGACTGGGGCGGTGTGGCGCAGGAGGCGCTGAAGGCCAAGGCGACCGAGCAGCTCAAGCAGAAGGTCGCGCCGCAACTGCAGGAGCAGCGCGAAAGGCTGAAGGACCAGTTGAAAGGACTGCTGCGGCGATGAAGGCGACGATCCGCGCGTTGAACCTGTATCCCGTCAAGGGCTGCCGCGGCGTGGCACTGCGCGCGGCGCGGCTGGCGGCCACCGGGCTCGAGCACGAGGAGATCGGCGACCGCGAGTGGGTCGTCGTCGACGAGCACGGCGAATTTTTGAGCCAGCGCGAGCTGCCGAGGATGGCGCTCGTCGAAACGCGGCTCACGGGCAGCTCGATGCTGCTGAAGGCGCCGGGCATGCTGCAGCTCGAAGTGCCGTATGAGTCCGAGGGTGACGTCGTGCGCGTGCGCGTGTGGGACGACACGGTCTCGGCCGTCACGCAGGGCGAAGTGGCCGATGCGTGGTTCACGAGTTTTCTCGGCCGGCCGGCGCGGCTCGTGCGCTTCGATCCCGAAGGGCGGCGGCTGTCGAACCATCGCTACACGGGCAAGTTCGATGCGCCGTACAAGTTCGCCGACGCGTTCGCGCTTCTGGTCACCGCGCAAGCCTCGCTCGACGACTTCAACGCTAGGCTCGCCCGGCAGGGGCACGCGCCGATCGCGATGGAGCGCTTCCGGCCGAATATCGTGCTCGACGGCTTGCCGGCGTTCGACGAGGACTACGTCAAGTCGCTGCGCGTGGCCGGCGCAACCCTGCGTGTCGTCAAACCCTGCGCGCGCTGCACGGTGCCGGGCGTGGACCCCGCCACCGGCGAAGCGTCGAGCGTCGTTCCAGATCTGCTCGCCACGTACCGCCACCGCGAGGGCGGCGTGATGTTCGGCGTCAACGCGATCGTCGTCGAAGGCGCGGGCGCGTGGCTCGCCGTCGGCGACGAAGTCGAAGTCGAGCTGGATCTGTGAGCCGCGCAAGGAAAATCCCCCCTGCCCCCCTTTGTCAAAGGTGGGGCGACCGCAGTCCGTGGTCCCTTCCCCCCTTTCGCAAAAGGGGGCCAAGGGGGATTTCAAGGCGCACTTTCCTCGTGACGACCGCCGCATTCGCCTTGATCCCCACGGCTCGCGCGCAAGACATCGAAATCATCCCGCTGCGCCATCGCACCGCGGAGCAGGTGCTGCCCACGCTGCGCGCCTTCCTCGAACCCGGCGGCGCACTCACGGGGCAGGGTTACCAGCTCTTCCTCCGCACCTCGCCCGCCAATGCGCGGCAACTGAAGCAACTGCTCGCCACGCTCGACCGCGCGCCGCGCGAACTGGTGATCACGGTACGGCAGGACCGGGAGGACGCAAGCGGAGAGCGCCGCGTCGGCGCCGACGGCAGCGTGACGATCGGCAATCGTCGCGTGTATGGCAACGTCAGCGTCGAAGCGGGCGATGCGCGAACGACCGGCACACGCAGCGCCGAGCAGCGGATCCGCGTGCTCGAAGGCGGCCGCGCGTACATCGCGATCGGCACCGCGATTCCGATGAGCTTCCGCCGGTTCGTCCTCACGCCGCAGGGACTGACCGAGCTGCGCGGCACCGTGTACTACGACGCCGTCACCGGCTTTCACGCGCAGCCGCAGGTCGCGGGCGACATGGTCACGGTCGAGCTCGCACCCGAGCAGTCGGAGATCGTCGCCGGCGCGGTCGAACGCGCGCAGCTTTCGACCACGGTGCGCGGCCGCCTGGGCGAATGGATCGCGGTCGGCGGCGCGGACGTGCGTGACGAAACGCAGTCGAGCGGCATGCTCTCATCGGCGCAGCGCGCGGAAGCGAGCCGACGCGGGCTGTGGCTGAAAGTCGAGGAAGCCGGCCGCTAGCGCCCGCCGGGCGCGAACGCTCCGTAGGTCGCTTTTCTCCACAACGCCTCGACCGGCCCCTGCCCAAAACGCCCGATCCACGCGCGGCTGGCGACGAGCTGGACCGCGACGATCGCGAGCGCGAGCAGCGCAAGCTGCGCCTTGCCGAGCGCCGCGCCCAGCCCGAACCCCCAGCCGGACAGCAGCGCGCCCATCAGCACGGACTGCAGCAGGTAGTTCGTCAGCGGCATGCGGCCGGCCGGCGCGAGCCAGCGGACCGCGGCGCGCAGCGGCACGGTGTCGCGCCAGCGAACGATCGCGGCGACGTAGAGCGCGGCGAGCAGCGAACCGAAGGTCTGCAGGCCGAAGCCGATCAGGCTCGGGTCGCCGGGCGAGTGCACCATCGTCTCGTAGTTGAGCCAGGCGCCGGCGACCGCGAGCGGCACCGCGGCGATGCCGATCGCGAACGCCGCGCGCCAGACGCGCGGATGCCGCTCGGCATGCGCGATCCAGCCGAGCCGCGCGGCCAGATGCCCGAGCAGGAATAGCGCGACGATCTGCGGCGCGGCGAACGGTCCCATCGCGAGCACGATGTAGGCGAAGTCGGTCGCGCGCGGAACGAACTGCGGCCAGTAGCCGCCTTCGGTGAAGACGATGAACTTGTCGACGACGTCCGGCGGAATCAGCGCCGGATCGACCTCCGGCGGCAGCGCGCGGCGCGCGGCCTCGAAAAGCAACGTCAGCGCGACGTTCAGCAGCGCGAACGCGATCCACCAGCGGCGGGCCGCGCGCGCGAGCGCCGCCGGCCGCCGGCCCATGTACGCCACGAGCACGAAGCCGGCGAGCGCGTAGAAGGCCAGGATGTCGCCGTAGTACAGCAGCAGCCCGTGCGCGATGCCGAGCGCCAGCAGGAACCGGAGGCGGCGGCGGTAGACGGCTTTCGCCGCATCCAGGTCGCCGCCGCAGATCCGGCGAATGGATCTGAACTGCAGCGCCGCACCGAAGCCGAACAGGAACGCGAAGATCGAGATGAACTTGGTCGCGACGAAGGTGCCGACCAGCAGATGCACCGCCGTGTCGGCCGCGCCCGGCGCATCGATGAAGTAGCCGAGCGAATCGCCTGCGCCCCAGACGAACGACTGGATGTTGACCTGGAGGATGCCGGCGAGCGCGAACGCGCGCAGCGCGTCGACCAGCTCGATGCGCCCGCGCCGCAACGACCCGCCCGGGTTCAGCCGCCGTTCTCCGGTCCGCCCATCCGCGCGATCTTCGCGCGCAGCCACTTTTCGACCGATGGGAAGACGAACTTGCTCACGTCCCCGCCGAGCATGGCGATCTCGCGCACGATCGTGCCGGAGATGAACTGGTACTGGTCCGACGGCGTCAGGAACATCGTCTCGACATCGGGCAGCAGATAGCGGTTCATGCCGGCCATCTGGAACTCGTACTCGAAGTCGCTGACCGCGCGCAGGCCGCGCACGATCACCCGCGCACCCTGTTCGCGGACGAAGTCCTTCAGCAGTCCGCGGAAGCCGGCGACCTCGACGTTCGGGTAGTGGCCCAGCACTTCGCGCGCGATCGCCAGGCGCTCGTCCATCGTGAAGAAAGGCTGCTTCGCGCGGCTGTCGGCGACACCGACGACGAGCTTGCTGAACAGCCCCGCGGCGCGCCGCACGAGATCCTCGTGCCCGCGCGTCAGCGGGTCGAACGTGCCCGGGTACACCGCGATCACCATGCTCATGCCCCCTCCCTCGGCCGACGTGACGGGCCGCTCGAGCCGGGGGGCGATTATTCAGGACGACGTGCGCCGCAGCAAATGAAAGTGGACATGGCCCGCACGGTCGGCGCGAACGAGCTCGTAACCGAGCGCGGCCGCCTGAGCGGCAGCGAGCGCGGTACCCGATTCGGCATACACGAGTCCGTCGGGCGCGAGCAGCCCGCGCACCGCGTCGAGCGCGGGCGCAAGCAGCCCGGCGTCGTACGGCGGATCGACGAAAACGACGTCGAAACCCCGCGCGGGCAGCCGCGCGGCGACCGCGAGCGCGTCGCCGGCGACGATCTCGACCTGCGCGGCGCCGAGCTTGTCGCGCAAGGCGCGCAGCCGGGCGACGAGTCGCGGATCGCGCTCGACGAGCGTGACGTATGATGCGCCGCGCGAAGCCAGCTCGAAGCCGAGCGCGCCGGTGCCCGCGAAAAGATCGAGTCCGCGCAGCGCCGCGAGATCGGGCTTCAGATGCGCGATCCAGTTGAACAGCGTCTCGCGCACGCGATCCGGTGTGGGCCGCAGCCCGGGCGAATCAGCCACCGGGATCGGCGTGCGCTTCCACACGCCGCCGATGATGCGCACGCGGTGCGGCGCGGCGCCCGGATTGCGGATTGCGGATTGCGGATTGCGCTTCATACGCGCGATTCTGCCCGGATCGCAGCAGCTCAAGAGCCGCATTCACCACCGAGATACGCGCTTGTCCGTGTTCGCCGTGTCTCGGTGGCGAGAACAGTCCTTGTCCGCGCGCTTGCTAGACTGCGCGCCCTTCGCAGCAGCGCCCTTTCTCCTCGATGAACTCGCCCACGAAATCCGGCTGGCTCGCGCGCCTGAAGCAGGGGCTGGCGCGCACGCGCGTGAACATCGCGGGGCTGTTTTCGGGCGGCGTGATCGACGAGGCGTTGTTCGAAGAGCTCGAAGCCGCGCTGATCCAGGCCGACGTGGGGGTGGCCACCACACGCGATCTGCTCGACGCGGTGCGCACGCAGGTCAAGCTGCAGGGGCTGAAGTCGCCCGCCGAGGTGCGCGATGCGCTGCGCGACGAACTGGCGAAGCTGCTCGCGCCGTGCGAGGGCCCGCTCGATCTGGCGCGCGCGAAGCCGCTCGTGATGATGGTCGCCGGCGTGAACGGCGCGGGCAAGACGACCTCGATCGGCAAGCTCGCGCACTGGCTCGCGGACCGGCACAAGACCGTGCTGCTCGCCGCCGGCGACACCTTCCGCGCGGCCGCGCGCGAGCAGCTCGCGGTCTGGGGACAGCGCAACGGTGTGCAGGTGATCCAGCAGGCGAGCGGCGACCCGGCCGCGGTCGTGTTCGACGCGGTCGCCGCCGCCAGGGCGCGCGGCACCGACGTGCTGATCGCCGACACCGCCGGACGGCTTCCCACCCAGCTTCACCTGATGGACGAACTCAAGCGTGTCAAGCGCGCCATCGACAAGGCGCTGCCCGGCGCGCCGCACGAGGTGCTCCTCGTGATCGACGGCACCAACGGGCAGAACGCGCTCGCGCAGGTCAAGGCGTTCGACGAGGCGATCGGGCTGACGGGCCTGGTGATCACCAAGCTCGACGGCACCGCCAAGGGCGGCGTGCTCGCCGCGATCGCCGCGCAGCGCACGCGCGAGCATCCGGGCCGTCCGATACCGATCCGCTTCATCGGTGTCGGCGAAGCGATCGAAGATCTGCAACCTTTCGTCGCGCGCGAGTTCGCGGAAGCGCTGGTCGGCACCGGTTGATCGGCGACCGCTCGAGCGAGCGGTTTGCCTCCCCGTTTGGAACCGGGGGATCGAGGGGGTTTCGAAACGCGGGCGTGCTGGCCGAGCGATTGCTTCGCGGTGATCGGGGAGCTGGAAATCCCCCTGCCCCCCTTTGCGAAAGGGGGGTCCAAGGCGTCACGTGCGCTGCGCGGCCTTCGCGCGCGGCTTGGGCGGCGCGGGGCGGCGGCCGTCGAGCAGGTGCGCAAGGGCGAGCCACGGGTGCCGCGCGAGCATGCGTGGGCCGGCGTAGCGCATGACGGCTCTGACGTGTTCCCGCTCCTGCGGCCCGTAGCAATGAATCTTGCAGTTCGCGCAGGTGGGCTTGTCGGCACCGTAAGGACAGCCGGCCAGCCGCTTCGTCGCATACGTCATGAATTCCTGGCATTCGACGCACAACGCGCCGCGCATGCCGTGCCGGTCGCGGCACCAGATTCCGAGCATCGCGCGGATCGTCTTCAGCTCGCGCGTCAGCCGCGGCGTGGCGAGTCGCGCGCGGCGGCGCAGCGCGCCGGTGTCCTGCGGGTCGATCTCGAAGGGAGTCGGTGAGCGTTCCATGCGTCGCATCGTGCGCGAGCCCGCGCCGCTTCGATGTGCGCTGGATCAAAGTCGCCCATCGGAGGTACGCGCGCGCCGGCGCGCTGCTCGCCGTCGGCAGTACCGGCGCGCAGGAGCTGGTCGTCGGGCTGTCCACGCCGGTGACCGCGCTCGACCCGCATTTCCACAATCTGTCTCCGAACAACAACGTGGCCGATCACGTCTTCGACAAGCTCGTCCGCAAGGACGCGAAGGAGCGGTTGCGGCCGGGACTCGCCGAGTCGTGGAAGGCGCTGGACGACACGACCTGGGAGTTCAAGCTGCGCAAGGGCGTGAAGTGGCACGACGGCACGGATTTCACCGCCGAGGACGTGATCGCGACGATCAAGCGCATCCCGAACGTGCCGAACAGCCCGGCGTCGTTCGCGACCTACACGCGGCCGATCGCCGACGTTACCGCGCCCGACGCGCTGACGCTGCGCCTCAAGACCGCGCGGCCGCATCCGCTGCTGCCGAACGATCTGGTCGCGATCCGCATCGTGCCCAAGCGCATCGCCGAAACCGCGAAGACCGACGACTTCAATTCGGGCCGCGCGATGATCGGCACGGGCCCCTTCAAGTTCAAGGAGTACGTCGCCGGCGACCGCGTCGTGCTCGAGCGCAACGACGGCTACTGGGGACCGAAGCCGCACTGGAAGACGGTGCGGCTGCGCATGATCACCAACGCACCGGCGCGCGTGGCGGCGCTGCTCGCGGGCGACGTGCAGATGATCGAGGCGGTGCCGACCGCGGACATCGCGCGGCTGGCGAAGGACGCGCGCGTGACGGTCGCCTCCGCGGTGTCCAACCGCGTGATCTACCTGCACATGGACAGCAACCGCGACAAGTCGCCGTACGTCTTCGACAAGACGGGCAAGCCGCTGGAGAAAAACCCGCTGAAGGACGTGCGCGTGCGCAAGGCGATTTCGCCGGCGATCGACCGCGACGCGATCGTCTCGCGCATCATGGAGGGCCAGGCGCAGCCGGCCGGCCAGCTTCTGCCCGAGTTCTTCCCGGGCACCAGCAGGAAGCTCGTGGCGCCGAAGGTGAACCAGGAGGCGGCGAAGAAGCTGCTGGCCGAGGCCGGTTACGCGGACGGCTTCGCGATCACGCGCCACTCGCCGAACAACCGCTACATCAACGACGAGAAGGTGGCGCAGGCAATCGCGCAGTTCCTGACGCGCGCCGGCATCGACACGAAGCTCGAGGCGATGCCGAGCAACGTGTTCTTCTCGCGCGCAGGCAAGCTCGAGTTCAGCTTCTATCTGGCCGGCTGGGGTGCGGAGACCGGCGAAACGTCTTCGCCGCTGCGCGCGCTGATCGGCACGTTCAACCCGCAGACGGGCATGGGGCAGGCCAACCGCGGACGCTTCTCGGACGACGGCGTGGACGCGCTGATTTTGACCGCGATGACGAACATCGACGACACCAAGCGCAACCTGATGCTCGCCGCGGCCAGCGACAAGGCGATCGGCGAACTGCAGGCGATCGTCCCGGTGCACTACGAGGTCTCGAGCTGGGCGCTGCGCAAGGGTCTCGCCTACGCCGGCCGATCGGGCTTGAGCTTTCGATCGTTCACCGGGAGGGGCTGAAGTACGCGCTGCTGCCGGCGATCAATCTGGCGCTGTTCAAGCTGTCGCTGATCGTGCGGCTGACGCGCGCGCAGGTGCGCGAGCAGTCGCTGCTCGACTACATCAAGTTCGCGCGCGCCAAGGGATTGCCGAGGTCGCGCGTGATCGGCGTGCACCTGCTGAAGAACATCCTGATCCCGCTGGTCACCGTGATCGGACTGGAACTGGGTTCGGTGATCGCGTTCGCGGTGGTCACGGAGACGATCTTCGCGTGGCCCGGCATGGGCAAGCTCGTCATCGACTCGATCTTCCAGCTCGACCGGCCCGTGGTCGTCGCCTACCTGCTGCTGATCGTGTTCATGTTCATCATGATCAACCTCGCGGTCGACCTGCTGCATTCGGCGCTCGATCCGCGGGTGCGGTTGGCGGAGCAGAAGTGAACTTCGTGCAGGAGCGCGTCGCATGAGTGGCTTGGCCGCCCCGCCCGAACAGTCGCCGTTTGCCCGCTTCGCGCGCGAGTTCGCCGACAGCCGGCTCGCGCTCGTGGGGCTGGCGATGCTCGTGGCGGTGATCGCGATCGCGCTGCTTGCGCCGTGGATCGCCCCGCAGAACCCGTACGACCTCGGCAAACTCGACCTGCTCGACGCGCGGCTGCCGCCGGGCGAGCGCGCCGGCAGCGGCAACATGACCTATCTGCTCGGCACCGACGGCCAGGGGCGCGACATGCTGTCGGCGATCCTCTACGGGCTGCGCGTGTCGCTGTACCTCGGCGTGGCGAGCGGAGTCATCGCGCTGACAGTCGGAGCGGTGCTGGGCGTGCTCGCGGCGTACGGGGGCGGGCGCTTCGAGCAGGTGCTGATGCGCATCGTCGACATCCAGCTCGGCGCTCCGGCGATCCTGGTCGCGCTGATCCTGCTCGCGGTGCTCGGCAAGGGGGTCGACAAGATCATCATCGCGCTGGTCGCCGTGCAGTGGGCCTACTACGCGCGCACCGCGCGCTCGGCCGCGCTGGTCGAGCGCGGCAAAGAATACGTCGAGGCGGCGCGCGCGCTCGGGCTGTCGCACGCGCGGATCGTCCTGCGCCATCTGCTGCCGAACAGCCTGCCGCCGCTGATCGTCGTGGGCACCGTGCAGGTCGCGCACGCGATCGCGCTCGAAGCCACGCTGTCCTTCCTCGGACTGGGGTGCCGACGACCGAGCCCTCGCTGGGGCTGCTGATCGCCAACGGCTACGAGTACCTGCTCAGCGGCAAGTACTGGATCAGCGCCTATCCGGGCATCGCGCTGCTGTTGACGATCCTGGCGATCAACCTGGTCGGCGACCAGTCGCGCGACGTGCTGAATCCGAGGTTGGCGAAGTGACGCATCCGCCCGGGAGCAAGCGGCACAGCCGCGCGGCGATCGGCGGCGGAGGCGTCGCCTCGGTTGCGCACAGCGCGGACCGGGATCCGATATGCGCTCGATTGGGCCCCGGCCTTCGCCGGAGCGACGCGGCATGAGCGCACTGCTCGAAGTCGCCGACCTCGTCACCGACTTCGCCACGCGCGAGGGCCGTCTGCGCGCGGTCGACGGCGTGTCGCTTTCGCTCGCCCGCGGCGAAGTGCTCGGGCTGGTCGGCGAGTCGGGCTCGGGCAAATCGGTGACGGGGTTCTCGATCCTCGGCCTGATCGATCCGCCGGGACGCATCGCCGCCGGCAGCGTGAAGTTCGACGGCCAGGAGCTGATCGGCGCACCGGAAGAGACGCTGCGCAGGCTGCGCGGCAGTCGCATCGCGATGATCTTCCAGGACCCGATGATGACGCTGAACCCGGTGCTTTCGGTCGAGACGCAGATGGTCGAAACCGTGCGCGCACACGAGCGCGTGCCGCGGCGGGCGGCGCGCGAACGCGCGATCGAAGCGCTCGCGCGCGTGGGCATCGCCTCGCCCGCGGAACGGCTCGCGCGGTACCCGCACCAGTTTTCCGGCGGCATGCGCCAGCGGGTGGCGATCGCCATCGCGCTGCTGCACAAGCCCGACCTGGTCATCGCCGACGAACCGACGACGGCGCTCGACGTGAAGGTCCAGGGGCAGATCCTGTACGAGATACAGAAGCTCGTGCGCGAAACCGGCTCGGCGCTGATCTGGATCACGCACGATCTGGCGGTCGTCGCCGGGCTCGCGGATCGGGTGGCGGTGATGTACGCCGGCCGCATCGTCGAGGAAGGCGCGGTCGATGAGGTGCTCGATGCGCCGCTGCATCCGTACACACGGGGCCTGCTCGATTCGGTGCCGGCCAACAACCCCGCAGGCTGCCGACTCAGGCAGATCCCGGGGATGACGCCGTCGCTGCTGCGGCTGGCGCCCGGCTGCGCGTTCCGCGAACGCTGCGCGCGCGCGGCCGAGCGCTGCGCGACGATGCCCGAACTTTCCGCACACGGCGCGCGCAAGGTGCGTTGTCACTTCCCGCTCGAGACGGCGGCGACCGCATGAGCGCGAGCGAACCGCTGCCCGAATTCCGCGGCGTATCGAAGCGCTTCGTCAAGCGGCTCGACGCGATCGAGAAGCTCGCGCGTGCGCTCGGCGCGAAGGTCGCCGAGCACACGGTGCACGCGGTCGATCGCGTGAGCTTCGCGGTCGCGCAGGGCGAAGTCGTCGGACTCGTCGGCGAGTCGGGGTGCGGCAAGAGCACGCTGGGCCGGCTCGGCTGCGGGCTGTACGAACCGACCGAGGGCGAAGTCAGATACCGCGGCGCCGCCCTGCGCACGCGGCGCGGTGTCGCGCCGCCGATCCAGATGATCTTCCAGGATCCGTTCGCCTCTCTGAATCCGAGGATGCGGGTCGAGGAGATCGTCGGCGAAGCGCCGCGCGTGCACGGCATCGTCGACAAGGCGCAGGTCGCCGACTACGTCGCCGACCTGCTCGTGCGCGTCGGGCTCGACCCGGCCTATCGCCGGCGCTACCCGCACCAGATCTCGGGCGGACAGCGCGCGCGCATCGGCATCGCACGCGCGCTCGCGGTCAAGCCCGAGTTCCTGGTCTGCGACGAGGCGGTCGCCGCGCTCGACGTCTCGATCCAGGCGCAGGTGTTGAATCTGTTCATGGAACTGCGCGAAAGCCTCGGCCTCACGTACCTGTTCATCAGCCACGATCTCGGTGTGGTGCGGCATCTGTCGAATCGCGTCGTCGTGATGTACCTGGGCCGTGTCGTCGAAATAGCGCCGACCGAAGCGCTGTTCGCGGCGCCCAACCATCCGTACACGCAGGCCCTGCTTGCCGAAGTGCCGCGGCTGGACCGCAAGCGCAGAACGTACGTGCCGATCAAGGGCGAGATACCGTCGCCGCTCGCGCCGCCTTCGGGCTGCCACTTCCACCCGCGCTGCCCTCATGCGATGGCGCGTTGTTCGAGCGAAGCGCCCGCGTTGCGCCCGATCGCGCCGGGGCGGTGGTCAGCCTGCCACTTGAATGGCTGAAGTGCGTTTTAACCGCCGAGACACCGAGATCGCCGAGAAAAGACGATGAGCAGTTCTCGGTGCTCTCGGTGTCTCGGTGGTTAAATCAGCCTTTCACGTATCGCCTCGAAGATGCTTCGAGTTCACGGCATCGCGCCTGCCATTCCGATGGTGCTCGACTCACCGCACTCGGGCCGCGAGTTTCCGGCGGATTTCGACGCGGCGGTCAGCGAGTTCGATCTGCGCGACGGCGAGGACTGCTACGTCGACGAGCTTTACCTGCCGGCGACCGAGTTCGGCGCCCCCCTGCTGGCGGCGCGCTTTCCGCGCACCTATCTCGATCCGAACCGGCATCGCGGCGACGTCGATCTGGAGCTGATCGAAGGCGGGCGCTGGCCGCACGAATACGCGCCGAGCGGCAAGGCGAAAATCGGCAAGGCGCTCGTCTGGCGCACGCTCGACGACGGCCGCGCGATCTACGCGCGCAAGCTCAAGGTCGACGAGGTGGTGGGCCGCATCGAGCGCTGCCATGCGCCGTATCACGCGGCGCTGCGCGAATTGCTCGACGCCGCGCACGCGCGCTTCGGCGTCGTCTACCACGTCAACTGCCATTCGATGCCCGCCGTGGGCGGCAAGCACGGCGAGGGCGGAGAAGGCAGACCGCGCGCGGACTTCGTGCTCGGCGACCGCGACGGCACGAGCTGCGATCCCGCGTTCACCGAATTCGTCCGCACCACGCTCGCCGCGATGGGCTACGAGGTCAAGGTCAACGATCCGTACAAGGGCGTCGAGCTGGTGCGCGCGTACTCGGATCCGAAGCGCGGCCGCCACAGCCTGCAGATCGAGATCAACAAGCGGCTGTACATGGACGAGGCGACGCGCATGAAGCACGAGGGGTTCGCCACACTGCAGAAGCACCTTGCGACGCTCGCCGAGGCGATCGCCGACTATGCGCGGCGGTCCGCGGCCGCAGCGCGAAAAGCCACCTGAAGGACCACGACATGCCGCAACACCACCCGATCGAGATCCAGCCGCCGGACATCGCGCCGTTCAGAGCGAGCAACACCGGTGTGGATTACGTACACGTGCTCGACTCCGGCCGGCCGGGACCGAACGTGATGGTGCAGGCGCTGACGCACGGCAACGAGTTCTGCGGCGCGCTGGCGCTCGAGTACCTGTTCCGGGAAGGGGTGGCGCCGGCACGCGGCAGGCTGACGCTGGCGTTTGCCAACGTCGCGGCGTTCGCGCGCTTCGACTTCGACGACCCGGACGCCTCGCGCTTCATCGACGAGGACTACAACCGCGTGTGGGCCGACGACGCGCTGCGCGGTGCGCGCGATTCGGCCGAGCTGCGGCGTGCACGCGAGCTGCGGCCTTTCGTCGACGCGGCCGACTTCCTGCTCGACATCCACTCGATGCACGAGCCTTGCCGGCCGATCATGGTGTGCGGGCTGATCGACAAGGGGGCAGACTTCGCGCGCCGGCTCGGCGTGCCCGCGGATCTGCTGATCGATACCGGCCACCCGGCCGGACTGCGCATGCGCGACCGCGGAGGCTTCGGCGACCCCGCGAGCCCGAAGAACGCGTTGCTGATCGAATGCGGCCAGCACTGGGAGCGGCGCGCGGTCGACGTGGCGATCGACACCGCGCTGCGCTTTCTGACGGTCACCGGCGCGGTCGATGCGCAGTGGGCGAGACCTCGGCTGCGCATCGAACCGCCGCCGCGGCAGCGGCTGATCCGCGTCACCGAAGCGGTCGTCGCGAAGTCGATGCACTTTCGTTTCGCCGGGCGCTACACGGGACTGGAGGTCATCGAAAAGGCCGGCACCCCGATCGCCTACGACGGCGACACGGTATGGACCGCGCCGTACGACGATACGGTGCTGGTGATGCCGTCGTTGAAGCATCTGAAGCCCGGCACGACGATGGTGCGGCTGGGTCGCTACGTCGATTGAGCGTTCTGCCGCGCTACGCGCCGCGCCGCCACCCGCGGCCGTGAGCGCAAGCCGCGAGTCGTTCCATGCCGGACGCCGTCGCATGTCGCGCGAACCGCCGCGCATGCGCGCCGACCGCGGCGACATCCGCGTGGGCCGCAACGTAGAATCGGCCGGGCCAACGCGCACGCGCGAATCGAACGCGAAGCGCCGCCGCCCGGACCGGACCCGCGGGCAAGCGGGACGCGTCCCGCGCCCGTCGAAGGAAACATGCTGCTCGCCGCCGTCGATCTTGGTTCCAACAGCTTTCGCCTGGAGATCGGCCGCGTCGAAGGGTCGCTGATCCACCGGCACGGCTACTGGAAGGAGACCGTGCGGCTCGCCGCCGGACTCGGCGACGATCAGCGCTTGTCGAAGAAAGCGATCGAGTCCGCGTGCGAGTGCCTGGCGCGGATGAACGAAAGGCTGCGCGGCATGAGCGGCGAACACGTGCGGGCGGTCGGCACCCAGACGCTGCGCGTGGCGCGCAACCTGAACGAGTTCCTGCTCGAAGCGCAGAACGCGCTCGGCTATCCGATCGAGGTGATCTCGGGGCGAGAGGAAGCGCGGCTCGTCTTCGAAGGCTGCATGCACACGCTGCCGCCGAGCGACGGGCGCCGGCTCGTCGTCGACATCGGCGGCGCGTCGACCGAGCTGATCGTCGGGCGCGGCTTCGTCGCCGAGCAGGCCGAGTCGTTCAGCATCGGATGCGTCAATGCGACGCTGCGCTACTTCCGCGGCGGCGCGATCGACCGCGCGAGCTTCAAGCGAGCGCAGGTCGCCGCCGGCGCCGAGTTCGAGGAAGGCATCGCCGCGTTCAACCGCAGCCAGTGGGACGAGGCCTACGGCTCGAGCGGCACGATCGGCGCGGTGTCCGAGATCCTGCGCGCGGAAGGCTGGACCGACGGCACGATCACCTCCGAGGGGCTGCTGAAGCTGCGCCAGGCGCTGCTCGGCGCCGGCGAGATCAAGCGCATTCGGCTGCAGGGGCTCAAAGCCGAGCGGCAAGAGGTGATCGCCGGCGGCGTGGCGGTGCTGGCCGCCGTGTTCGAGACGTTCGGGATCACGCAGATGCGCACCGCACGCGGCGCGCTGCGGGTGGGCGTGCTGTACGACCTGCTCGGCCGGCGCGAAAGCCGCGACCTGCGCGAGGCGACGGTCGAGCGCATGCAGGCGCGGTTCGGGGTCGATCGCGCGCAGGCGCAGCGGGTCGGCGCACTCGCCGCGCAGTTCTTCGACGCGCTCGCGCCGAAAGCCGACGACGAGCTGCACAAGCGGCTGGCGTGGGCCGCCGCGCTGCACGAGTGCGGCTTTGCGATTTCGCACAACGACTACCACAAGCACGGCGCGTATCTGGTCCGGCACAGCGATCTGGCGGGCTTTTCGACGACCGACCAGGCGCGCATCGCGGTGCTGATCCTCGGCCAGCGCGGCAACCTGAAGAAAGTCGCCGCCGCGCTCGAGGACGAGCAGCGCGCCGGCAAGATCCTGGCGCTGCGGCTGGCGGTGATCTTCTGCCACGCGCGGCGCGCGCTCGAGCCGCCGCGCTGGACGCTGCGCGCCTCGCGCGGCGCGATCGAGCTGGGCGTGGACGCCGACTGGCTCGCGCGCCATCCGCTGACGCAGCATCTGCTCGAAGAGGAAGCGGCGCAGTGGGAAAAAGTCGGCATCCGCTTTGCGCTGCGCGCGCTCGGATGAGCAAGCCCGTCGTCGCCTGTCTGTGCGCCGCGTGGTGCGATACCTGCGGCGCGTGGCGCGCGCACTTCGAACGGGTCGCCGCCGCGTCGCCGCAGTTCGCGTTCCGCTGGATCGACATCGAGGACGAGGCCGATCTGCTCGGCGACATCGACGTCGAGAACTTCCCGACCGTGCTGGTCGCCGACGCCGGCGAAGTGCTGTTCGCCGGAACGCTGCGGCCCGATCCGGCGCATCTTCAGCGGGTGCTCGTCGTGATCGCGAGCGGTGCGGCGCTGGCACCGCCCGCCAACCTCGATGCGTGGCGCGCCCTGGCGCGGCGACTTGCGGGGATCAGAGCAGATCCGGATTGATCACCGTCCGCAACACGGCCTGCTCCTCGCCGCCGCGCGATCGCGATTGAAGCCACCAGACCGCCGCCTTCTTGATCGACCAGGGCAGCTCCTTGCCGGTCATGATCTTCGACGCCACCCAGCCGAGGGTGGGTTGATGGCCGACGACGACCACCGGCGACTTGCCGTCGGGCCAGCCGACCGCGGCGAGCACGTCGTCGGCGCTCGCGCCCGGCGCGATCGCGTCGAGCGTCTTGCACTTTCGGTGCGCGAGCTCGGCGAGCGCCTGCGCGGTCTGCTGCGCGCGGGCGGCGGGGCTTGCGACGATCCTGGCGGAATCCGGCAGGTGCGCGTGCAGCCACTCGGCCATGCGGCGCGCCTGCTTCTCGCCTTTCGGCGTGAGCTTGCGGCCGAGATCCGGTTCGCCCGGTTCGGCTTCGGCGTGCCGCCACAGGATCAGCTCCATCGTCAGCCCTGCCCGACCGACGCGGCGAGTTCGACGAGCAGCGCGCGCTGCGCGGAGAAGCCGCCGCGATAGCCGCTTCCGACCGCCTTCGGCGGGCGATAGGTCCCGTCGCCCTGCAGTGTCCAGGCATCGGCGGTGTCGTCCAGATAAACGCGCAGGCCCTCGTCGAGCACGCGCCGCTTGAGCTTGCCGTCGAGCACCGGCCAGGCGACTTCGATGCGACGGAACAGGTTGCGGCCCATCCAGTCCGCGCTCGCCAGATACACGTCGTCGGCGCCGCCGTTGCGGAAGTAGTAGATGCGATGGTGCTCGAGAAAGCGCCCGACGATCGAGCGCACGCGGATGTTCTCCGAAAGCCCCTTGACGCCGGGGCGCAGCGTGCAGGCGCCGCGAACGATCAGATCGATCCTGACGCCGGCCTGCGACGCGGCGTACAGCGCGTTGATCGTCGCCTCGTCCACCAGCGCGTTCATCTTCGCGATGATGCGTCCCGGTTTGCCCGCCGCCGCGAACTTCGCTTCGTTGGCGATCGCGGCAAGCACGCGCTTGTGCAGCGTGAACGGCGCAAGCCAAAGGTGCGTCAGCTTTTCCACCTTGGTCAGACTGGTCAGGTGCATGAACACCTTTTCGACATCGGCGCAGATCTCGCGTTCGCAGGTCAGCATGCCGAAGTCGGTGTACAGCTTGGTCGTGGTCGGGTGATAGTTGCCGGTGCCCAGGTGCGCGTAGTGCACGAGCCGTGCCCGCGCCTCACCCTTTTTCTTCTTCGGCTCGTCCTCCTCGCGCCGTACCACGAGCAGCAGCTTCGCGTGCGTCTTCAGCTCGACCACGCCGTAGACGACCTGCACGCCGACCGCCTCGAGCCGCTCGGCGAGGTTGATGTTGGCCTCCTCGTCGAAGCGCGCCTTCAGCTCGACGACGACGGTGACCTCCTTGCCGCGGCGAGCCGCCTCGATCAGCAGGTCCACCAGCACCGAGCCCGTGCCGGTCCGGTACAGGGTCATGCGGATCGCGACGACTTTCGGATCGAGCGCCGCCTGCCGCAGGAACTCGATCACGGGTTCGAAGCTTTCGAACGGGTGGTGCAGCAGGATGTCCCCGGCGCGCATCGCCTCGAACATGTCCGCGCCCTCGGTCGAATGCGGCACCTTGGCCGGCCACGCCGGGGCGAACGGCGGCCAGCGCAGCGCCGGCTGCGTCAGATGATCGACGAGCTGACTGAGCCGAACGAGGTTGACCGGTCCGTCGACGCGGTAGACGGCGGCCTCGGGAAGCTGGAACTGCTCGCGCAGCAGCGTCTCCAGCGGCTGCGGGCACGAGCGCGCGACCTCCAGCCGGACGGCGTTGCCGAAGTGGCGTTGCGTCAGCTCCATCCGCAGCGCCTGGCGCAGATTGCGCACCTCGCGCTCGTCGACCCAGAGCTCGGAGTCGCGGGTCACGCGGAACTGCGAAAAGCCGGCGATCTCGCGGCCCGGAAATACGTCCTGTAGATGCGCGCGGATCACCGAGGTCAGCATCACGAAGGCCTGCTTGCCGCCGGACAGCGCCGCCGGAAGCGGGATCACGCGCGGCAGCACGCGCGGCACCTTCAGGATCGCGATCGTCGAAGGCCGGCCGAACGCGTCGCGCCCCGCGAGCTGCACGACGAAGTTCAGCGCCTTGTTCATCACCTGCGGGAACGGATGCGAAGGATCGAGTCCGATCGGCGACAGCAGCGGACGGACTTCGCGCTCGAAGTATTCGCGCACCCAGGCGCGCTGCGCCGGCGTGCGCTCGGCATGATTGACGATCACCACACCGTGCCGCGCCAGCGCCGGCGCGAGGGTCTGGTTGAACAACGCGTACTGGCGGTCGACGAGCGCGTGCGCGCGTTCGGAAATCCGCATGAACTCCTGCCACAGCGGCGACGCCGGGCCGCCGCCGCGCGCTTCGCGCAGCTCCTCCATCAGGCCGGCCACCCGGATCTCGAAGAATTCGTCCAGATTCGACGAAACGATGGTGAGGTAACGAAGCCGCTCGGCAAGCGGAACCGACGCGCGCGCGGCGAGCGCGAGCACGCGTTCGTTGAAGGCGAGCTGCGACAGCTCCCGGTTGAGAAAGCGCTCCGCGGGCGCGGCGGGCGTGGCGATTTCCTGGTCCTTCCGGGACTTCGCCCGGCGTTTGCGCTTGACCATAGAGGGGATCGGTGACGCGGGGATGACAGGCGGGCGGGGCGGGCCCCGTAGAATCCGGCGCCTGCTGCGCAGACCGCGGCGATTCTAAGCATTGACGTCCCGATGTCCGTGGCGCCGACCGAAGGCCCAGCACCGCTGATCGTGTTCGATCACGTGACCAAGCGCTACGGCGCGTTCCGCCTCGCGTTGTCGGAGGTGAGCCTGGCGATCGGACGCAGCGAGCTCGTGCTGCTCGCCGGGCCGAGCGGTGCCGGCAAATCCACCGCGCTGCGGCTGATCGCCGCGCTCGAGCTGCCGTCGAGCGGACGCGTCACCGTCGCCGGCGAGGACGTCGCGCGGCTGCCTCCGCGCGCGCTGCCGTTCCTGCGACGCTCGATGGGCGTCGTGCTGCAGGACCCGATGCTGCTCGACGATCGCAGCGTGCTCGACAACGTGATGCTGCCGGCGCTGGCGTCCGGATTGTCCCGCACTCACGCCGAGGAGCGTGCGCGCGCCGCGCTGGCGCGCGTCGGGCTCGATGCGCCCGCCGCCCGCCCGCGTGAGCTGTCCGGCGGCGAGCAGCAGCGCGCCGCGCTGGCGCGCGCGATCGTCAACCGCCCGGCCCTGGTGCTGGTCGACGAGCCCACCGCGCATCTGGATGCGGCCTCGGCCGCCGGCGTCCTGCAAGTGCTCGAGCAGTTCTCGGCGGCGGGCGTCACGGTGATCGTCGCTTCGCACGGCGAGTCGATCCCCATGCCGGCGCGTGCCCGCACGATCCGGCTCGACCGCGGCAGGCTCGTCGGATGAGCTTCTGGGCTCTGCGCGCGCACGCGCTGCGCCGGTCGGTGCGGCTGATCTCGCACCGGCCCGGCACGCTGCTGCTCGCGGTGACTTTGTGCGCGGTCGCGCTGATGCTCCCGCTGATGACCGCAACGCTGGCCGTCGCCGCGTATCCGCTGATGGCGGGCGCTCCGGTCGCGCCAGAACTGAGCGTCTTTGTTTCGCCCGCCGCGAGCGCGCAGGAGCTCAGAGGTCTTCAGGCCCGGATCGAGGCGGTCGCGGGCGTGACACAGGTCCGGCACGTCTCGCGCGAGGCGGCACTCGCCGAACTCGCCGAGCGTTCCGGACTCGGCGCCTCGCTCCGGGAATTGAAGACGAACCCCTTGCCGGATGTCTTCGTCGTTGCGCTGCCTCGCGGCGCACCCCCGGCTTCGGTCGAGACCGTCGCCGCGACGATCCGCAAGTGGCCGCGAGTCGACTCGGTGCAGTTCGACTCGGCGTGGTACGGCAAGCTGGTCGCGATCGGACGCGTGGCGCTGATCGGCGGGGCCGCCGCCGGCGCCACGCTGCTCGTGCTGGCCGTCGCGGTCACGGTCGGAGCGGTGCGGCTACTGGCCAGGGCCTCGGAGGACGAGACACGCGTACTTCGCTTGGTGGGCGCCGACGAGGCTTTCATCGCGCGCCCGTACGCGTACGTCGCCGCGCTCACGCTCGCGTTGGCCGTCGCACTGGCCATCGGGGCGGTGGCGGCCGCGTTGCACCTGATCAATCCGGAACTGCGCGAACTGGCCCGCTTGTACGGCCGCCCGGAGTTTTCCGTCCCGATGCTTCCGGCGACCGTGCTGGTCGGTTCGGTCATCGCCGGGCTGCTCGTCGGGCAGTTCTTGGGTTCGCTCGGCGTCCGGCCGGCACCCCGTCCGACCGCCTGACGGTCCGCCGCCGTTGTCGGCCAAGCGCTCCGACGCACGTGAGCGTGCGCACACATTCAAACATGGCACGGACCTCACTGAGCCTGCGGGATTGGAACTCGCCGAAATCAGCCGGGTCTACTTGCTAGCACTCTCCAAGCGAGAGTGCTATTTTTGCGGTGTAACCGTTGGGAGGATCTGGAGGATGGTAAGCACGACGATCAACGCGCTCGTTCCTGCGGTGTCTGGCAAGGGCCGAGCGCTGATTCCGCATCCTGGCAGCCTAGGCAACCTGGATGCCTATATCGCTGCGGTGAACCGGATTCCGATGCTGACCGCCGAGGAAGAGACCCGGCTTGCCCGCGAGTATCGCGAGCGAAACAGCCTGGAAGCGGCCCAGCAGCTCGTGCTTTCGCACTTGCGGCTGGTCGTGGCGGTGGCGCGCAATTATCTGGGCTATGGCCTGCCCCATGCGGACCTCATCCAGGAAGGCAACATCGGCCTGATGAAGGCGGTCAAGCGATTCGATCCGGCGCGCGGCGTCCGACTCGTGTCGTTTGCGCTGCATTGGATCAAGGCCGAGATCCACGAGTACATCCTGCGCAACTGGCGCCTGGTCAAGGTGGCCACCACCAAGGCGCAGCGCAAGCTCTTCTTCAATTTGCGCAGCATGAAGCAGCGGCACGCCGCACTGACGCCGAGCGAAGTGCAGGAGGTCGCGCAAGAGCTGAATGTCCGGCCGGAGGACGTGGTCGAAATGGAGACCCGTATGGCGGGCGGTGAAGTGGCGCTGGAAGGGCGAGCCGCCGACGGCGAAGAGGAGTTCGCTCCGATCGCGTATCTCACCGATCCGCGCAGCGAACCGACCGAGGTCCTGGAGCGCCGCGAATACGACCGGCTGCAAACCGAGGGTATCGCCCGCGCCTTGGATGTGCTCGATGCGCGCAGTCGCCGGATCATCGAGGCGCGCTGGCTGAACGAAGACCCCGACGGCAACGTCGGCACTGCGACATTGCACGATCTGGCGCAGGAATTTGGCGTATCCGCGGAACGAATTCGGCAAATCGAGGCCAAAGCACTGCAGAAGATGCGAGGCGCCTTGACGGTCGAAGCCTGACGGGCCCCGTCTTCCGGTAGGTTGTTCGCAGCAAGTCCGCCTCTCCTCCTCCCCCTCTCCTCCGAAGAGGCGGAACCTCGGCCCCGCGTTGCGGGGCCTTTTTTTCGGGCGCTGCTCACCCGAGGCACGCTGGCGCGGCTGCCCCGCGGGCCAGCGCGCTAAGCTCCCCCCCGATGCAATGGCTGGATGCTCCGGTTGCAGCGGCCGTCTGCGCATGTTCCGACGGGACGCGGCGCGGCAGCGCGACCCGCCTGCTCGCGGGTTCGCGCGCATTGCCTCCAAACCTGCGTGAGGCCGCGAATCGAGTCGCCATCGATGCCTGCGCGCCCGGGCGCGTCGTGTCGGGCGGCACCTTCGAACTTGCGGACGCGCATCGGGCGCTCGCGACCGCGCTCGGGCCTGTCCTGGCCGCAAGCCTGCGCCGCAGCTTCGAGTGGTACGTTTGTCGCGGCGCGTTTTTCCATAACGACGCGCATTTCGCAGGCGTGCTGTTCGGTGTGTGGTGTGTCGCGGGTCCGCCGCGCGAGGTCGTCTTTCCGCGGCTCGGGCTACGCGCCGCGGCGGCGCCGGGCGACTGGGTCGTCTTCGATCCTTTCGAGCCGCATGCGGTGCTGGACCCCGGCGCACGAACCTACCAGCGCGCGCGCTACTCGGATGCCGCGCCGAACGTTTTCGCCGGCTTCGAACTGGAGCTGAACGAGGCGACCTGCGCGGCCTTCTCGATCGCGAAGGAGGTTCAAGGGATCGAACTGTCGAGCCGGACGCGCATCAACGCGGAAACCGGAGCGATTGACTCTGAAAACCGCGGTTGAGCGACAGAGACACGGAGGACACCGAAAAACATGGTTGCCGCGGTCGTGGGTGTCTTGCCCGCCGGGCGATCGTTTTTCCTCGTGGTCAATCCAGGTTTTGGCGCGGTTCTCTGCGTTCTTCGCGTCTCTGTGGTGCGGGGAATTCAGTTTGAACGAACCAAGGGCAGGGGCGCCCCCGATCGATGTACGCGAGCCCGAGGACCACGTCCAACGCGTCGAGCCACGCTTTGCAGCCGACGCGCACGCGGAGACGGCGCCGCCATTTGCGCACCACCGGCGACTGCTGCTGCGGTTCGAGCGCGACCTCGGCGCCGACTCGCGCGACGCAATCGGCTCGCGCGCCACCCGCCGATGCTGATTGAACGCCTTGCCGAGTCGCCCGACCCGCAAGACCCGCCCGGCTGATGTGCGTCAGAGCAGGCGCCTCAGATCGGCGACGATCGCATCGACGCCCTGTCCGTGCCTGACGAACAGGCGGACGCGCCCGTCCTTGTCGAACACGTAACTGCCGGCGGTGTGATCGATCGTGTAAGAGGTCGGCGTCTTGCCCGGGACCTTCTGATAAAAGACCTTGAATTCCTTCGCCGTCTTGGCGATCTCGTCGGCCGTGCCGTACAGCCCGACGAAGCTCGAATCGAAGCTCGGTACGTACTGCGCGAGCACGGCTGGGGTGTCGCGCTCGGGATCGACGGTTACGAACAGCACCTGCAGTCGGTCGCCGTCGGCGCCGAGCCTGCGCTTGACCTGCGCCATGTCGGAGAGCGTCGTCGGGCACACGTCCGGGCATTGCGCGAAACCGAAAAACACCACCACCACTTTGCCGCGGTAGTCGGCCAGCGTGCGCCTGGCCCCCGTGTGATCGGTCAAGGCGAATTCGCGCGCGTAGCTGGCGCCGGTGATGTCGACGTTGTTGAATCCCGGCGTACCGTCGCAGGCGGCCAGCAGGAATGCGCCGAGCAGAGCGAACAGGGATTTCATCGGGCCAGGTTCGACCGCTGCCGCCGCCGCGCGGTTCCGTCAGGCAATGTAGTGATCGACCAGCAGCGCCGCGAACAGCGCCGCAAGGTAGACGATCGAGTAGTTGAACGTGGCGCGGGCCAGCGCGTCGCTGTAGGCGCGATAAAGCCTCCATGCGTACGCCAGGAAAACCGCGCCGAGCGCGAGCGCGGCGGCGAGGTAGATCCAGCCCGCCATCCGGATCGCGTACGGCAGCAGCGTGGTCGCCACCAGCACGATCGTGTACAGCAGAATGTGCAGGCGGGTCAGTGCCGGGCCGTGTGTGATCGGCAGCATCGGCAAGCCCGACTTCCGATAGTCGTCGAGCCGGTACAGCGCGAGCGCCCAGAAGTGCGGCGGCGTCCACACGAAGATGATCAGCGCGAGCAGCCAGGCCTCGGCCGGCACCGTGTTGGTCACCGCCGCCCAGCCGAGCACCGGCGGCATCGCGCCGCTGATGCCGCCGATCACGACGTTCTGCGGCGTGTACGGCTTCAGCAGCACCGTGTAGACCACCGCGTAGCCGACGAAAGTCGCGAAGGTGAGCCACATCGTCAGCGGGTTCACCAGCGCGTACAGCACCCACATACCGGCGCCGCCGATGACGCCTGAGAACACGATCGCCTGCGGCAGCGTGATTTCGCCGCGCGCGAGCGGGCGCATCCGCGTGCGGGCCATGCGCGCATCGATGTGCCGCTCGATCATCGAGTTGACCGCGAAGGCGGCGCCGGCGAGCAGCCAGATGCCGACCGTCGCCTTGGCGACCAGCGCAAGCGACGGCAGCTCCGAGGTCGACAGGAACATTCCGATCACCGCGCAAAACAGCGCGAGCTGCGTCACGCGCGGCTTGGTCAGCAGCCAGTACTGGCGCGCCAGATGCGGCAGCAGCGTGACTTCGTCGCGGCGGGCGGGAGCCTGCATGGTCAAAAGCGTTCTCGGCGGGAGGCGATGCTGTGAAGAAGCGGCAGTTTACCCGCTCGCTCGCGCCGCGGCCTGCGCGATGGCCGCCGCAGTGACCGTCTGCACGGACGCCCGCCGCACGCGGTAGTTGAGCGCGACCAGCACGCCGACCAACGCCGCCGCGCCGCCGTTATGCAGCACCGCCAGCAGCAGCGGCCACTGCAGCATGACGTTCGACATCCCCGTGAGGAACTGCAGCACGAGCAGCGCCGCGAGCAGGCGCGCTAGCCGCGAGACCCCTTCGAGCCGCCATGCCCGCCACGCAAGCCAGCCGAGCAGGGCGAACACCGGATACGCGAACATCCGGTGCGTCCAGTGCGCGGCGACCAGCGCCTGAAACGGGATCAGTTCGCCGTCACCGGTGCGGCCGAGATCGCGCCACACGGTGAAGCCGTGCCGGAAGTCCATCTCGGGCACCCAGCGCCCCTGGCACAGGGGAAAGTCCGGGCACGCCATCACCGCGTAGTTCGTGCTGACCCAGCCGCCCAGCGCGACCTGAACAAAGAGCACGGCGAGCGCGAGCGCCGCTGGCCGGCGCAGCTCCGCCGCGGCAGGCGCGACGCGGCGCACCGCACCCTCGCCGAGCGCCAGCCACACGAGCAGCGCCAGCAGTCCGACGCCACCCAGCAAGTGCGCAGTGACAATGGCCGGCTGCAGCTTCATCGTCACGGTCCACGCGCCGAACGCCCCTTGCAGGCAGACCGCAAAGAAGATCGCGGTGGCAAGCCAGGGCGAGCGCGACGGTTCGCGCCGCCGGCGCCGCCACGCCTGCACCATCAGCACGACGATCAGGATGCCGACCCCCATCGCGAAGTAGCGATGCAGCATCTCGATCCAAGCCTTGGTCATCGTCACCGGACCGGTCGGCTGCGCCGATTCCGCCGCGCGGATCTGCTCGCCGGCCGACAGGGGATTCGAATGACCGTAGCAACCGGGCCAGTCCGGGCAGCCGAGGCCAGAATCGGTCAGCCGCGTGAAGCCGCCGAACATGATCAAGTCCAGCGTCAGGAACGCCGTGACCCAGGCGAGCTTCTGGTGCTTGTTCGGGTCGCGCGACAGCAGGACGTAGCCGAGCGGCAGCGCTGCCACGGCGAGTGCCTTGAGCGCGAGCCAGCCGAACGATGCCGCGTCCATGACGACCGCTCAACCGATGCGCGAAGCGCGCAGCAGTCTGGTCAGATCCTTTTTCATCCGGTTCGGATCCTCGTCCTTCGGCCAGCGCAGCATCAGGTTGCCGAGCGGGTCGATCAGCCAGATATGGTCGCCGAGCCGTGCATCGGGATCGTCGGGCAGCGCGAGGAAGGCCTCGAGCTCGGCGCGATTTGCGCGCAGAAACAGCGTGCCCTCGTATTCTCGCAGCAGGATCGTGTCCAGCGGCGCGGCGTCGGTGATCAGCCAGACGCGCCGGATCCGGTCGCGATCCTTGCCCTGCGTCAGCCGCACCTGCCGCATGTTCCACAGCTTGCGCTGGCAAGCGGCCGCGCACGCCGCCGCGTCGACGTGCACCATCAGCCACTGCCCGCGCAATTCCTTCATCTCGAGGCGGCTTCCGTCGAGCCGCGTCAGGGCGAGCGACGGGGCGGGCCGTTGCGGCAACACGAGATCGCCGTAGTTGGTCCGACCGGCCGGCGGAAAGACGTAGTAGGCGAGATACGACGCGAGGACCGGCGCCGCACACACTGCGAGCAGCACGTACAGGGTGCGGTACCGGCGCCAGTGCGAGGCGGACGGTGGGTTCGTTATCGCGTTCACGAAATCGCTTTCTTTGCGTGCCTGCGCCCGCGGAACAGGACGACTGCCGCCAGCACCGCCAGCAGCACCGCCAGCGCGTACCACTGAAACGCGTAGCCGCGGTGCTTCTCGACACCGGCCGACGGCCGCAGCCAGCGCCTTGCGAGGCCATCGTCGCCCTCCGAGGTCTGCTGAACGACGATTCGCGCAACACGGCGCCCGCTGGCCTGCTCGAACGCCGCGTAGTCGAGATTCTGCCAAATCGCCGGCAGCGGCCCCGGCCGCGGCCCGGCGCCGAGTTCGAGCAGTCGCGGCGCCTCGGCAACGGCGAGCCCTTCCACGACCACCTCGCCGGGCGGCTCGCCGATCGCAGGCAGGCGCTGCCGGTCGGCCGGATCGCGCGCCGCGAAGCCGCGCATGACGAGGATCGCGGTCTGCGTACCTTCGATCGTCAACGGGGTCACGACGAAGAAGCCGGCGCGTCCGTCCATCATGCGGTTGTCCAGCCAGACCGTCTCCCGATACGCAAAACGGCCGCGCAGTTTCACGCGCAGCGGCACGCGCCGCGGCAGTTCGGCGAGATCGTGCGCGGACACCGCGATCGGCGCGGCGCTTTCGGCCGCGTCGCGCTGCGCCTGCAGGGCCAGCTTCTGCTCGGCGCGGCGCGTCTGCCACTGGCCGAGCGACACCGTCGCGGCGATCCCGACAGCGGCCGCGACCAGTACGGCGAGAGTCTGTGCACTCTTCATGCGACCGCCGTGCCGCGCCGGTGACATAATGGCCGCGTTTCGGTTGCACCCGGCATGAAGGTCTTCATCGGCGTTGCTTTCCTGGGCATCCTGTCGGCGCTCGGCTCGGCCCTCGTTTTTCTGTTGCGCGACAAGGGCGCGACGAACCGAACGGTCAACGCGCTGACGGTTCGCGTGGTGCTGTCGGTAACGCTTCTGCTCATCATCTGGTTCAGTTGGTGGATGGGCTGGATCGAACCGCGCCGTACGTTTTAGGCGCGGTGGTTCCGTTCGGCGCCTTCTGCGGCGCTGCCGCAGAAGGCGCGATGGCCGCCCCGCAGTGCGCGGAGGCGACTATAAGAACAATCTCCGTTCTTTTCGAAACATCCACAGGCATGCGGGTGTCTTAGGGTAAGCGTGGCCCGTCGCGCTGTCCGCCGGGTTGCGGACCCGGAGCGTTGTAGTCGGCAGGCCGAAGGCCTGAGCGACGGCCAAAGGAGGTTGCATGACAGACAGGTCCGAAGTCTTTTCCGCTTTCCGCGACGGCTTCGTCGAGGCGCAGAACGAGGAAATGTCGCTGGAGGATTTCCTCAACCTGTGCCGCACCGACCGCATGGCGTACGCGTCGGCGCACGAGTGCGTGCTCGAGGCGATCGGCAAGCCGAAGTTGGTCAATACCGCGGAGGACCCGCGGCTGTCGCGCATCTTCCAGAATCGCGTCATCCAGACGTGGGATACGTTCAGCGACTTCTACGGCATGGAAGAGACGCTGATGTCCCTGTACGCGTACTTCCTGCACGCCGCGCAAGGTCTGGAAGAGCGCAAGCAGGTGCTGTATCTGCTCGGCCCGGTCGGGGGCGGCAAGTCGTCGCTCGCGGAGAAGATCAAAAAGTTGTGCGAGAAGTTCCCGATTTACGCGCTGAAGGATCCGTTGTCGGGTCGCGTCTCGCCGCTGCTCGAGAACCCGCTGTGCCTGTTCGACCGCGACAAGTTCGGCGCCCAACTCGAGGATCGCTACGGCATTCCGCGGCGCGCGCTGACCGGCATCGCGAGCCCATGGGCACTGAAGCGGCTGAAGGAATACAAGGGGGACGTCACCAAGTTCCGCGTCGTGCGCGTGATGCCGTCGGTGCTGAACCAGATCGGCATCGTCAAGACCGAGCCAGGCGATGAGAACACACAGGACATCTCGGCGCTGGTCGGCAAGGTCGACCTGCGCATGCTCGAGCGCTACGCGCAGGACGACCCCGACGCGTACAGCTACTCGGGCGCGCTGTGCCTGGGCTCGCCGCGCTGTGTCGAATTCGTCGAGATGTTCAAGGCGCCGCTGAAGGTGCTGAACCCGATCCTGACCGCCACGCAGGAAGGCAACTTCAAGGGGACCGAAGCACTGCCCGCGATGCCGTTCAACGGCTTCATCATGGCTCACTCGAACGAAGCCGAGTGGCTGAAGTTCCGCAACAACAAGGACAACGAAGCGTTCATCGACCGCGTCTATCTGGTCAAGGTGCCGTACTGCCTGCGGGTGGACGAGGAGATCCGCATCTACGAGAAGATGCTCAGGGAATCGACGCTCGCCGCGGCGCCGTGCGCGCCGCAGACGCTGCGCTCGCTCGCCGAGTTCACCGTGCTGTCGCGGCTGACCGTTCCCGAAAACTCTTCCATCTACTCGAAGCTGCGCGCCTACAACGGCGAGAACCTGAAGGACGTCGACCCGCGCGCCAAGAGCGTCAAGGAATACCGCGAGGACGCAGGTCCGGCCGAAGGCTTTTCGGGGCTGTCGACGCGCTGGGCGTTCAAGACGATCTCTTCGGCATTCAACCGCGACCCGAGCGAAATCGCCGCGGACCCGGTCAATCTGCTGGTGGTGCTCGAGGAGCGGCTGAACAAGGAGGATCTGCCGGAGGAGTACAAGCGTCGCCTGCGCTCGCACATCAAGGAGTGGATCATCCCGCGTTTCGCGGAGTTCCTCGAGAAGGAACTGCAGATGAGCTACCTCGACGCCTACGGCGAGTACGGGCAGAACCTGTTCGACCGCTACGTGACGTACGCCGACAAGTGGCTGCTCGACGAGGACTACCGCGATCCGGACACCGGCATGCAGTACTCGCGCGAGGCATTGAACGTCGAGCTCGAGAAGATCGAGAAGCCGGCCGGTATCAGCAACCCGAAGGACTTCCGCAACGAAGTCGTCAACTTCGTGCTGCGCGCGCGTGCGCACGGCCGCAACCCGCAGTGGACCAGTTACGAGAAACTGCGCGTCGTGATCGAAAAGCGCATGTTCTCGAAGACCGAGGACATCCTGCCGGTGATCTCGTTCGAGGCCAAGGGCTCGCAGGAGCTCGACGAGCGCCACAAGTCCTTCGTCAACCGCATGATTGCGCGCGGCTACACGGAGAAGCAGGTACGCCGTCTGGTGGACTGGTACCTGCACTTCAAGAAGTCGGCGCAATCGTGACGCCTTAGGGCTCAACCGCCATGGCCGATCGGGTCTCCCCGGTGCCCGCGATGCGCATCGTCGACCGGCGCGGCGATCCACCGGGGCGCGGTGCGGTCAACCGCGAGCGCTTCGTGCGCCGCTTCAAGGACGAGATCAAACGCGCGGCCGACGACGAGTTCCGGCGCCGCTCGATCACCGACGTCGGCAAGGGCGGCCGGATCTCGATCCCGGGACGCGGGCTGCATGAGCCGTTCCTGCATCACGACGAGGACACGGGCAGCCGCGACTTCGTTCTGCCCGGCAACCGCGAATACCTGCCGGGCGACACGATTCCGCGCCCGCCGGGCGGCGGCCGCGGCGGACCCGAAGGAGACGAACCGGGCGAAGGCGAGAGCCGCGATTCCTTCGCGTTCGTGCTCTCGCGCGAGGAGTTCCTCGCGCTGTTCTTCGACGACCTCGAGCTGCCGAACCTCGAGCGCACGCACTTCGGCGAGCTGACGATGGAGCGGATGCGACGCGCCGGCTACAGCCGCAGCGGCGTGCCGCAGAGCCTGGCGCCGGCGATGACGGTGCGCATGTCGATCGCGCGGCGGATCGCGCTGCGCGGCGCGATCGCCGAGCAGATCGAAGAACTGGAACGCGCCCTCGAGCATGCGGACCCGCCGGCGCGAGCGGCGATCCATGCGCAGATCGATCGATTGCGCCGGCGCCGTGACGGACTGCCCTTTATCGAGGATGTCGATCGGCGCTACCGCGCGCACGCGCCGATGCCCTCGCCGGCGACACGCGCCGCGATGCTGTGCCTGATGGACGTCTCGGGCTCGATGGACGAGCGCAAGAAGGATCTTGCCAAGCGCTTTTTCACGCTGCTTTACCTGTTCCTCGAGCGCAAGTACGGACAGGTCGACGTCGTCTTCATCCGGCACACCGAAACGGCCGAAGAAGTGGACGAGCAGACTTTCTTCCATGACACGCTGTCCGGCGGCACGCTCGTGTACCCCGCCCTCGATCTGGCGCACAAGGTGATCCAGGCGCGCTACGCGGGCGAAGGCTGGAACGTGTACGTCGCGCAGGCTTCCGACGGAGACTGCGGCGCGGACGACGGCGTGCGCAGCGCGGCCTTCGTCAACGACGTGCTGCTGCCGCAGCTTCGCTACTTCGCCTACGTCGACATCCCGCACATCAATGGGCTTTTCAACCGGCCTTCCGATCTGTGGCAGTCGTACGGGGCGATTTCGAGCCCCGCATTCGCGCGCCGCCAGGTGCACGGCCGCGGCGACATCTGGCCGGTGTTTCGCGAGCTGTTCGCGCGCAGGGAAGCCGCATGACCACGCGCAGGAACGCGCCGCGCGAAGGTGCCGAAGCGCGCGAACGACCCTGGCCGAAGCTGCTGACGCGGCCGGCGCTGCCGTTGCCGACGGCGCGCCGCCCGCGTGCGACGGAACCGATCGCCACCGGCTCGGAATGGACGACCGCCGCGCTCGAGAAGTTCGACGCGGCGCTCGCCCGCCACTCGCAGCGCCTGGGGCTCAGCGTCTATCCGATCCAGTATGAGCTGATCACCGCAGAGCAGATGCTCGACCTCGTCTCGACGGTCGGCATGCCGGTGCACTACCCGCACTGGGCTTTCGGCAAGCACCTGGTCGCGCAGGAGCGTACCTATCGCAAGGGGCAGTCGGGGCTGGCCTACGAGATCGTCATCAACACGAACCCCGCGCTGGTCTACCTGATGGAGACCAACACGTTGGCGCTGCAGGTGCTGGTGATGGCGCACGCGGCATACGGGCACAACGCGTTCTTCAAGAACAATTACTTGTTTCAGCAGTTCACGCAGGCCGACAGCATCCTCGACTACCTGAAGTTCGCGCGCGACTACGTGATGCAGTGCGAGCAGACGCACGGCTGGCGCGAGGTCGAGAAGATCCTGGACTGCTGCCATACGCTGGCGCCGTACGGCGTGGACCGCTATCGCAAGCCGGGACGGCTGTCGGCGCGGCGCGAACGCGAACGGCTCGCGGAGCGCCTGCGCTTCGCGGAACGGCACTTCAATCCGGACTTCGCGCACCTGCACTCGCGCCGCGACGAGGCCGTGCCGCAGACGCCAGCGTTCGAGCCGCAGGAGAACATCCTGTACTTCATCGAGAAGCATGCGCCGAGGCTTGCGCCCTGGCAGCGCGAACTGGTGCGCATCGTTCGCAAGGTATCGCAGTACTTCTATCCGCAGCGACTGACCAAGGTCGCCAACGAGGGCGCGGCGACATTCTGGCATTACACGCTGCTGCACGAGCTGTACGACGCCGGCGAGGTCGACGACGGCTTCATGCTCGAGTGGCTGTCGAACCACACCGACGTGGTGGCGCAGCCGCCGTTCGACTCGAAGCGCTACCGCGGCCTGAACCCGTACGCGCTCGGCTTCGCGATCTTTCGCGACATCCGCCGCATGTGCGAGGCGCCGACGGACGAGGACCGCGAGTGGTTCCCGGAGATCGCGGGGCGCTCATGGCCCGAAGCGATCCACTTCGCGATGGCCAACTTCAAGGACGAGAGCCTGATCGAGCAGTACCTGTCGCCCAAGGTCATGCGCGACCTGCGGCTTTTCCTGCTGCACGACGGTCCGGAGGACAGGGACCGCTACGAAGTGCGCGCGATCCACAACGAGCAGGGGTACCTGAAGCTGCGTCAGGCGCTGGCCGCGCAGTACCGCATCGAGGCGTACGTCCCGCAGATCGAGGTGGCGCGCGCGGGCGAAGACACCGAGCGCGCGCTGCTGCTGCAGCATCGCGTACTCGACGGGCGCTTGCTCGACAGCGACGGCGTCGACGCGGTGCTGGCCCACGTCAAGGAGCTGTGGGGCTTCGATGTCGTGCTCGAGGAAGTCGACGCGACCGGCAGCCGGCTGAAGGTTCACCGGGTCTGACAGCGGCGCCGGCGCCCGCGGGCGCCGTCGCGAACGCGTGTTGCCGCTCGCGGTCTGAGCCGGCGGCCGACGCCTCACAGCCAGTACACGAGGATGTACAGGCCGATCCAGACCACGTCGACGAAGTGCCAGTACCACGCGGCCGCCTCGAACGCGAAGTGGTGGTCCGGTTTGAAGTGCCCCTTGATCACGCGGATCAGCACGACGGTCAACATGATCGCGCCGACCAGCACGTGGAAACCGTGGAACCCCGTCAGCATGAAGAAGGTCGAGCCGAAGATGCCCGACGACAGCCGCAGGTTCAGATCGGAGTAGGCGTGCGCGTACTCGTAGGCCTGGATCGCGACGAACGCGAAACCGAACGCGAGCGTCATGAACAGCCAGAACGCGGCCTTGTCGCGCTTATTCTCGCGCAGCGCGTGATGCGCAATCGTCAGCCAGACGCCCGAGGTCACCAGCAGGATGGTGTTCACGGTGGGCAGCGGCCACGCATGAATCTTGGTGAAGGGCTCGACGATGCCGGCCGGGCCGGCATGCGGCCAGGTCGGATTGAAGTCGGGCCACAGCAGCTTGTGGTCGAAGTCGCCGAGCGACGGCGCGGTGATCGCGCGTGCATAGAACAGCGCGCCGAAGAACGACGCAAAGAACATCACCTCGGAGAAGATGAACCAGCTCATTCCCCAGCGGAACGACACGTCGACCCGGCGGTTGTACGTGCCGGCCTCGGACTCGCCGACCACCGCGCCGAACCAGCCGACCATCATGTAGACAAGCAGCGCGAAACCGATTGCCAGCGGCAGGTAACCGAGCGACACCTTGTTGACGACCATGCTCGCGCCGAAGGTCGTGAAGATCATCGAGATCATCCCGACCATCGGCCAGTTCGACGGTGCCGGTACGAAGTAGTGCGACGCCGTAGCCGCTTGCGTGGATCCCATCGTCTCGCCTCCTCCTGAATCGCGTGCTTGCCGTGCTCGACTAGCGCAGCACGACGAACTTGATGATCGAAAGCAGCGCGGCGACGAACAGCGCCGCGCCGACGACGCCCATGACGATCACGTGCACCGGGTTGAGTTTCGCGGCGTCTTCCTCGTAGTGCACGCGCTTGCGAACGCCGAAGAACGACCACAACACCGCCCGCGCGGTCTGCGCGAACGATGCTCGGCGCCGCACGATGTCGCTCATGCCCGGCGGCCCGCCCATCTCAACCGCGCCCCGGTTCGGTCGCCTGCGCCTTCGGCGCGGCGCCCGGCACCTCGAAGAACGTGTAGGACAACGTGATCTGCGTCACGTCGCGCGGCAGCTCCGGGTCGATGAAGAAAACGACCGGGAACCTTCGCGTCTCGCCCGCGGCGAGCGTCTGCTGCTTGAAGCAGAAGCATTCGATCTTCTGGAAATAACGCGCCGACTGCAGCGGCGCGTAGCTCGGGATCGCCTGCCCGGCCGTCGCCCGCGCCTCGAGATTGACCAAGTCGTATTCGACCTGGACCAGCTCGCCTGGATGGACCTCGACGTGATTGACATGGGGTCTGAAGCGCCACGGCCCCTGCCGGTTGGCGTCGAATTCGACGACGATCCTGCGGCTCGTGTCGACCTGCGTGTTGCGCGCACGACGCTCCACGCCGGCGTCCTTCGTCGTCAGCAGGTTGATGCCGGTAACCTCGCAGATCTTGCGGTAGATCGGCACGAGCGCCCAGCCGAAGCCGAACATCACCACCGCCACCACCACGAGCTTGCGCACCATCGTGGCGTTGGCCCGCGCGACGTGCGGCACCTGACGCGGATCGGGACTCATCTCAGTGCAACAGCCAGTACTTGGCGATCACGCCCGCGAAGAACACGAGAGCGATCGACAGCAGGATCAGCGCGGTGCGCACGTTCCGCCGCTTGTCGTCGCCGCTCAACATGTTCGAGTCCACCGCCCGGCGACCAGCTTCACTTGACCACCGGCGGGGTGTCGAACGTGTGGAACGGCGCCGGCGACGGCACCGTCCACTCGAGCCCGCCGTCCTTCGCGTCGAAGTAGTTGGGCGCGGCCTTCGAACCGCCCCGAATCGCCTTGACGACGATGTACAGGAACAGCAGTTGCGACAGGCCGAAGCCGAACGCGCCGATCGACGCGATCATGTTGAAGTCGGCGAACTGCATCGGGTAGTCGGCGTAGCGGCGCGGCATGCCCGCCAGCCCGAGGAAATGCATCGGGAAGAACGTGATGTTGAAGAAGACGATCGACAACCAGAAGTGCCACTTGCCGAGCTTCTCGTCGTACATGTGCCCGGTCCACTTCGGCAGCCAGAAGTAGGTGCCGCCGAACAGCGCGAAGAGCGATCCCGCCACCAGCACGTAATGGAAGTGCGCGACGACGTAGTACGTATCCTGGATCTGGATGTCGATCGGCGCCATTGCGCAGATCAGCCCGGTGAACCCGCCCATCGTGAACACGAAGATGAACCCGACCGCGAACAGCATCGGCGTCTCGAAGGTCATCGAGCCGCGCCACATCGTCGCCAGCCAGTTAAAGATCTTCACGCCGGTGGGCACCGCGATCAGCATCGTCGCGTACATGAAGAAGAGCTGGCCCGTCACCGGCATGCCGGTCGTGAACATGTGGTGCGCCCACACGATGAACGACAGGATCGCGATCGAAGCGGTCGCGTAGACCATCGACGCGTAGCCGAACAGCGGCTTGCGCGCAAACACCGGAACGATCTGGCTGATGATGCCGAACGCCGGCAGGATCATGATGTAGACCTCGGGATGCCCGAAGAACCAGAAGATGTGCTGGTACATCACCGGGTCGCCGCCGCCGGCGGCGTTGAAGAAACTGGTGCCGAAGTGCCGATCCGTGAGCGTCATCGTGATCGCACCCGCAAGCACCGGCATCACCGCGATCAGCAGGTACGCGGTGATCAGCCAAGTCCAGCAGAACATCGGCATCTTCATCAGCGTCATCCCGGGCGCGCGCATGTTCAGGATGGTCGTGATGATGTTGATCGATCCCATAATCGAGCTGGCGCCCATGATGTGCAGCGCGAAGATCGCCATGTCCATGCCCGGGCCCATCTGCACCGTCAGCGGCGCGTACAGCGTCCAGCCGGCCGCGGTGGCGCCGCCCGGAACGAAGAACGACGCGACGATCAGCAGCGCGGCCGGCGGCAGCAGCCAGAAGCTGAAGTTGTTCATCCGCGCGAACGCCATGTCGGGCGCGCCGATCTGCAGCGGGATCATCCAGTTCGCGAAGCCGACGAAGGCCGGCATGATCGCGCCGAACACCATGATCACGCCGTGCATCGTCGTGAGCTGGTTGAAGAACTCGGGCGCGAAGACCTGCAGCCCGGGCATGAACAGCTCGGTGCGAATGCCCAGCGCGAGCACGCCGCCGACGAGGAACATCGTGAAGCTGAACCACAGGTACATCGTGCCGATGTCCTTGTGGTTGGTCGCGTACAGCCAGCGGCGCCAGCCGTGCGGGTGATCGTGCGCGTGACCGTCGTGCGCGTGACCGGCGACCTGTTCTGGGGTGACTGCGCTCATCGTGGCTCCTTGGTTCCTGCGGGTCTGGTGCGTATCGGTTCTGCGTGCGCGCGCTCAGCGCGCCCGGGTCCCCGCTAGCGCGAGGACGACGCGTTCGCAGCCAGTTGCTGCGACGCTGCGCATCTTGCTCATGGGCGATTGCCTCACTTGCGGGAGGCCCTGAATTCGACGGGCTGGACCGCCACGCCGGACTTGTTGCCCCACGCGTTTTTCGTGTAGGTGGCGACCGCCGCGAGCTCGACGTCGCTCAAGCCCTTCCACGACGGCATCGCCCCCTTGCCGTTGAGCAGGATCGCGACCTGCTGCTGCGTGTTCATCACCACCGCGCTGCCGTCCAGCGGCGGGAACGCGCCCTTGACGCCCTGGCCGTTGGCCTGATGGCAGGCCTGGCAGTTGGCGGCGTACACCTTGGCGCCGCGCTCCTGCAGTTCGGCAAGCGTCCATGTCTTGTTCGGATCGTCGGCGGCGGCGGCCATCGCCGCCTTCTTCTCCGCAACCCACTTGGTGTATTCCTCGGCGGTGACGACGCGCACCACGATCGGCATGAACGCATGGTCTCGTCCGCACAACTCGGCGCACTGGCCGCGATAGGTGCCGACCTTCTCCGCGCGGAACCACGTGTCGCGCACGAAACCCGGGATCGCGTCCTGCTTGACGCCGAATGCAGGGACGAACCACGCGTGGATCACGTCGTTGGCGGTGGTGATCACCCGTACTTTCTTTCCGACCGGAACGACCAGCTCGTTGTCGACCTCGATCAGGTACGTGTTCGATTTCGGCGCCTTGCCCTCGATCTGCTCGCGCGGCGTGGCGAGCGTCGACAGGAACGAAATGCCCTCGCCTTCGCCCTTCAGGTAGTCGTAGCCCCACTTCCACTGGTAGCCGGTCACCTTGATCGTCAGGTCGGCGTTGGTCGTGTCCTTCATCGCGACGACGGTCTTGGTCGCCGGCAGCGCCATGCCGATCACGATGAGAAAGGGGATCACCGTCCACACCACCTCGACTTTCGTGCTCTCGTGGAAGTCGGCCGGCTGCGCGCCCTTCGACTTGCGGTGCGCCCAGATCGAATAAAACATCACGCCGAACACGACGACGAAGATCACGCCGCAGATGATCATCATCATCCAGTGCAGCCAGTGGATGTCGCGCGCGATCTGGGTCACCGGCGGCGCGAGGTTGTACTTGCTCTGGATCGCGCCCGCGCTGCCCGCGGCGGCCAGCGCGATCGCGGCGAACACCGCACGGACCGTTGTCGACTTGGAGTGGCTGCTTCTTGTCATCGCGTTTCCCGCACCGGCTTGCGCCGCGTGTCGTCCCCTGTTCTCAAACCGTCGCCGCCGCGGCCTTCCGCAGCGCCTGCCTCAACTCCCGCGCCAGCGCCGCCCGCCGCTCGAGCGCCAGATGGCGTCCGATCTCGATACGCACGCCGTGCGCCGCCAGGTACACGCGCGCCGCATCCGCCTCGACGCGCGTCCACGCCGCATGCGCTCGCCACTCGGTCGTGCGCGATCCGTCGACGCGGCGCACCGTCACCACGCCGTCGCGCAGTTCGATGCGCTCGTAGTCGGCTGCGTGCCGCCCGTAGACGATAAAGGCTGCCGCCACCGCCAGCACTTCCAGCCCCACGAAGGGCAGCACGAGCCACAGGCCGTGCGCCGCAAAAGCGGCACCGAACGCGAACGACAGCGCGACCAGCGACGCGAAAACCAGCGCGAGCTGCCTCGGGCTCGCCGAACAGTTGCGCTTGATGGTCCAGCCAGTGGCGTTGTCGCTCATCGACGGGGCTCTCGACTCCCGGGGCGCCGAGTCAGGTGCCGCAACGGGGCCCCGACGAAAGACGGGGTCGCGATCAGCGACCCCGGCGCGAATCGCGGCGGATTATAGGTGCTAAGGAAAATCCCCAGCAAGCAAACGCGACGGGTTCTCGGCGTCACGATGACCCGCGGCGCCGGACACGCCGCGTCGCGCCGGACGCCTTCTCCCGATGGCTAGCTCACTTGGGGAGTCCGCGGGTTCCGTCCGGAACGGACCTGTCGGAACGGCTCGGCATCGGCTCGCTCGCTTCGTAAGCCCACGTCGTCGGCGTTGCCGTGAGACCACCCGGCGATCGACGATCGCGTGCCCGCGCGCCCTGTCGTGCTGCGCCGACGGCGGCGCCGTACGCGCTACGGGCTCAGCGCCGGCGCTCGGCCAACCGCGCGCGCAAGCGATCGAGTGCGATGTTCGTCACGCCGGCTTCGCGCGGCTGGGGCTTCCACGCATGCCCGTACGCGATCTCGAACGTCAGCGCGATCCGACCGGCGGCCTCCCGCTGCGCTTCGAGCGCGTCGAGCAGCGCGTGCGCGCGCCGCGTCGATACGAGCGAAGCACGGCGGTCGTCGCGCGGATTGCCGCCGAGTGCCGCGACTTCGCGCAGCAGTGCCCGCGGCGACGCGTAGGTCAGCGTCAGCACCTCGACGTCCATGACCGGTGTGGCGAAACCGGCGGCGACCATCATGTCGCCGAAATCGTGCATGTCGACGAAGGGCAGCGGCCGCGCGTCGGGCAGCGCCGCCGCGCAGGCTGCGCGAAGCTGCTTGCCGGTATCCGGACCGAAAGCGCTGAACATCAGCAGGCCGCCGGTGCGCAGCACGCGTTTCCACTCGGGAAACACCGCGTGCGGTGCCGGATGCCAGTGCAGCATCAGATTGGAAAACACCAGATCGACCGACGCGTCGGCAAGCGGCAACGACCCGGCGTCCGCGCAGACGCAGAACTGATTTGGCCGGCGCAGCCACCGCGCGAACAGCCCGGCGCGCGGCGCCGCTGCGCGCAGCATCGGCAGCGAAACGTCCACACCGATCCAGGCCGCGTCGGGATAGCGCGCAAGCAACGCGGCGCGCGCGCCGCCGACGCCGCAGCCGATGTCGGCGATTCGGTACGGCGCAAGCTTCACGTAATCGAGCCGCTCGATCAGCCGGCGCCCCACCTCGCGAAGCGGCGCATCGTGCGCGCGCAAACGGTCGGCGCGCCGGTCGAACTGCCGCCGCACGGTCGCGACGCGCGCCGGCATGCGCGGCGGCTCGACGAGCGTGGGCGCAAGTTTCGAGGAGCCCGGGCCAGGCGACATGGCGCGATGATGCCAGCGCGTCCGGACCGGCCCGTGCCTAGATAAGCTGCACGCCTGGTCTTGGAGCCGCCGCCGTGATTCGCGCCATCGCCACGACATTGCGCCGCCGGTTCGCGCGACGCTGCGC
>FWPU01001653.1_pt1 | contig 65844 bp, 44 predicted proteins | sample 2228361 | NCBI WGS metagenome assembly FWPU01 (sample SAMEA103939777, study PRJEB20133) | metagenome
TCGCCATTGACCTTCAAGGTCACGGTGCCGTGGTCTACCGTGATCTCGTAGTGGTTCCACTCGCCCAGGGGCTTCTCGTTGCTGTCTTTCGTCTTGCGGGTGCGGCGGCCCTCGGTGCGCTCTGGGTCGACCGTCATCTTGAACTCGTCGATGTTCCAGAAGTCGCCCGCGTTGCCGCTGTGGAGCTGGGCCTCGATGCTCTTGGGCCAGACTTTGTCTGGCCCGATCATCCGCAGCAGCACGCCGCTGTTGCCGGCACCCTTCTCCGGATCGAAGCGCCACTCCAGAGTGAGCACGTAGTTGGTGTAGTCTTTCTCGGTGCGAATGTAGCCGATGGGGCGGCCCTTGCAGATGAGCACGCCGTCCCGCACGCTCCACACGTCCTCAGCCTTGGCAGATTTGTCTTCGAGGTAGAACGTCCATCCGGTGAGGTCCTTGCCATTGAACAGCTTGATGACCTTGGCATCGTCCCCCTCCCTATCGGCAGCGACCGAAAGTACAGGAACGAGCACGAGCAGGGTGGCAGCACGCAACGAACGCCTGGCGAACATAGCCGAACCTCCGGGTGATTGCACTAGTAGTAGCCCATACATGATTCGGATTCTAGCCGCGCACTGGCTCGCTGCTCAAGCCGCACCCGCATCGTGCAAGAACCTGGCACGGGAGACCAGGCAAGAACGGGTGAGCATCCGAGGAGTTTGGTCCGGGCGGCTCGCCCCTGCGTTTCAATAGCGCAGGGCGCCCGGCGTGGTGCGGTCGATGGGCAGCTCGATCAACTGCGGCCGGCGTGCGCGTAGCGCGTCTCGCACAGCATCTGCCAGCTCTGGCGCGGTCAGGACACGTTGGGCACTTACGCCAAGTGCACCGGCCAGTGCCACCATGTCGACCTCTGGCTCGACCAGATCGAGGCCTACAAACTGGTTGCGCATGGCCGCGGGCAGCCGCAATTGCCTGGCCCCCACCTTGAGGATCTGGTACTGCGCGTTGTTGAACACCACAAACGTTACAGGGATCTGGTAGTGTGCCGCCGTCCACAGCCCTTGGATGCCATAGAGTGCCGCCCCTTCGCCTAGCAGGGCCAGCACGGGCCGATCCGGCCAGGCGAGCTGCACGCCAATAGCACAGCCCAATCCCCATCCGAGCGCCCAGCCCCGGTGGCCGAAATAGCCCGTCGTGTTGTGCAGGGCTGCGAGCCGCTCGAGGTATGTGTTGGTCGTCGTCACGGCCTCTTCGACCACGGCAACGTTCGGCGGCAGGACCTCGGCCAGTGCGCTCATGGCCGCCAGGGGCGTCACAGGCCGCAGCGTCCGTTCAAGCCGGGCGCGCTCGAGCAGCTTGCGGCGCGTCTCTTCGTGCTGCGCTGCACGTGCGGCGGCTCGGGCACGCGCACGTGCTCGGCACTCGTCCGTCATGCACTGGTCCGTCAGTTCCACCAGTTCTTCCATGCCCGCCCCCACGTCTCCGATCAGCCCCACCTCCACCGGATAGTTCTTGCCGAGCTGCCAGGGATCCGGATCCAGATGCACAATGCGTATGTGCTCAGGAATGGCACGCGCTGGCTCGAAGTACACGTACAGCCGTAACAGGTCCAGTCCCACGGCCAGCAACACGTCGAACTCTGCCAAGCGCGTACGCAACTCGGGCGACCAGAGCGGCAGGCACTGCGCATACAGCGGATGATCTGCGGGAAAGCCCAGCCGGCCATGCGTGGTGCCAGACTCGCTAAAAACCGGCGCTCCCAGGCACTCTGCCAGGCGGACCAGGCTCGCCTCGGCCCCAGACTCCACCGCGCGGCTGCCCGCAACGATGGCCGGATTTCGCGCCTGGGCGAGCACGGCTGCGGCACGCCGCAGTGCCTCCCTGGGGGGACGCACGCGAGGATCAAGCGGACGGGGCGGCGTGAGGTCCAGCTCGGCCACTTCGCACTGTACGTCCATGGGCAGCGAGAGGAACACCGGCCCGGTAGGCGGCGCAAGCGCCGTTTGAACGGCGCGGCGCACGGCGGCGGGCAGGTCTTGCACACGTTCGACCTCGGCCGCCCACTTGGTCCAGGGGCGGGCCACGCGCACCATGTCCGACCAAAGAATGGGCTCCTCGAACCGCAGCCGGCGATCTTGCTGGCCGGCCGTCACCACCAGCGGGGTACCGGCCCGCCAGGCGTTGTAAATCATGCCCAAGCCGTTTCCCAGGCCGCAACTGATGTGCAGGTTTACCACCCCGGGCGTGCGCGAGGCCATGGCATAGCCATCGGCCATCGCCACCACCGGCACCTCTTGCAGGCCCAGGATGTACTGAATACGCCGATCGTCTGCCAACGCGTCGACCAGCGGCAGCTCTGTAGTGCCTGGGTTGCCAAAGATGTACTTCACCCCGCACTCGCCCAGCAAATGCAGAAACGCCTGAATGCCGCTAACACGCATGATGCACTTCTGCCTGTGGCGATGCCCGCTTGGGTGCTCTAGTGTAAGGGATACAGCATGGTCGATGAAGGGAGAGAGGCGAAGTATAGAGAAGTACTCGGCCGGAGAACGCCCCACGCTTCATTCAGGGCATATCCCGACCGAGCCTAAGAAAGACCAAGCGCAAACGGCACGGCAGGGGGGCGTACGCACTCCCCTTCCTTGTTCGCAGATCACAATCTCCCGCACGCCGTGCAACTACAGGGGCGCGGTATGCCGCCGCAAAGGCCGCCCCGCTGGATTCGTATAGAACTGGCCCGATGCCGCCAGGCAGCTAGCCGCCGCAGTGCGCTCCCACAAGCGCTGCCGCAGGGTCCAGGGTGCGCTTGAGCGAGAAGTAATCCAACGGCGTCACCCTTTTGATGCCGCCCACGCACCACTCGTCTGGCGCGCCGCCGAGCCCGAACAGCAGAATGGAGTAGAACTCTCCCCTGGTCGTCACCAGGGCAATGATCTTCGAGTTTGTACCCGCCTTGAACTTCTGAGCCTTAGGAATAATGTCCCTCCCCGCATCCCATGCCGCGAAGGGATTGAAGCCCGTGGCGTCGCGCGGCATGTATGCGGCAAACGTCCGCTTGACCTGCTTGTTCAACTGTTCGTTGGATTCCACGGTGCCGATGTGGCCGACGTATCGGCAGCCGCTCTCCGTCCAGCATGCGATGAGGCAGCCGCTCATGAAACCCGTTAATACGTCGCCCCCCGCAAGCATCTTCTTGGCCGTGTGCCCCAGAACGTACATCAGCCATCTGTACGGGATCGACATGCCCTTGGTGAGGCCCAGCGTGCTCACGTGCGGTGCAAAAGTATCGTACAGCTCGCCGTCCATGCCGTTGTAAACCATGGGCCCGACGATCCGTTTCGGGTTCAGCATCACGCTGCCGTCTTTGGTTCCTGATGCATCGGCCCCCGGAAACCTCCACCTCAACCGCAAACCGGTAATGAAGTACTTTTCGATCAAGCTTCGGCCTCCCAATCGTGGGGCTTGCAGGCCATCCCCGGATTCAATGGGCGTGAACTCTATTGTGCTTGCGCTCGGCAACACTGCCGGCCGTCCTGGCCAGCCACGCCATCAACCCCCTAGAAAAATGTAACGCACACTTCCAACGGCTGGCGTAAGAGCGGCTGACTGCGGCCACGCGGGTCTGGCGGGCCAAGCAGCCATGGCACCGCAGGGCCGCTTCTACACGCCTACGTGCTCGCGGAGGCCGTACAAACGCCCGCGCACCTAAGGCGCCGGAACCCCGCACATGATGCACAACCCCTGCACACCTATCCCTTCTATGAAGCGCATGGACTGCGTATGATCTTTGACGAACCTGGCACAGGTGCGGAATATAGGGATCAACTCGCATGACAGACGCGCACGAGTGGGACAAGCGTTACGAGCAGGGCGATACCCCTTGGGATACGGGCCAGCCCTCCACCGAGCTGGTGCGGGTCATGCAAGCAGAGGCCCTTCCCAGACCGAAGGCGCTGGAACTCGGATGCGGCACGGGGACAAACGCAGTTTGGCTTGCGCGACACGGTTTTGAGGTAACTGCCATCGACTTCAGCCCGCGGGCATTGCAGCGTGCTCAGGAGCGTGCCCGCGCAGCGGGCGTGAGCGTTCGCTGGATCGCGGGAGACGTTCTTCATCCACCGGATCTTGGAGGGCCATACGACTTTGTTTTCGACCGTGGCTGCTACCACTGCGTGCGGCGCGACGATGTGCACGCCTATTTGAACACGTTGCGCTCGGCTACGCGGCCAGGCTCGGCAGTGCTGGTCCTGACTGGCAACGCCAAGGAGCCGCGGGATCCTGGACCGCCGGTGGTGAGCGAAGAGGAGCTGCGCAGCGAGTTGGGCAGCCTGCTGGAGATTGCGTGGATTCGTGAGTTCCGCTTCGATCAAGCAGAGCCGGACAGCGTGCGCTTCCTGGGATGGTCTTGCTTCGGGCATCGGGCGGATTAGGCCTATCGACGAGCGATTGGGTAGTTGTGGCTTGCGCAAAACGCGTCGCAGCCCGATCAATGCATGAGATGCCGCTAATGGCAGGGGGTATGCCCTGCTGCTCCGTGAGAAAAACACCTGCCATTTTCGCGCTGTCTATAGCGGCAGCTTTACGGGCGAGTTCCGCAGCCGCGTTGGCCACAACGCGGGCCGACGGGTGGTCGCGTTGGCCACAACGCGGGCCGACACAGTGCCCCGTTGGCCAGAACACGTGCTGTAGCTGGAGGCACGCCCCATCGGCAAGTTATGCCCGCACTCTAGCGAGTGTGGCCACAGCCTTCTGCGGCAGAATGCCGCAGTTACGGCGCGTGCGGCTACGGCGCGAGCGGCTACATCGGCACGTGTTGCGAAGCTCAAGTGGGGAGTGACTCTCCAGCCCCCAAACTCGCAACGCTCGCTTCGCCTGGTCATTCGTTCTCTTCCGATCGTGGGGTGCCGCGGCGCCTTGTAATCGAGCGCCGCCACGCGGACAAGGCCGCTTCTATCTCTTCTCGCTGCGGCAGCGATGGCTGGGCGGCATGCCGTGTTACAGACAAGCCTGCGGCCGCTGTGGCAAAGCGAACTGCGGCGAGAAGCGGCCTTCCCTCGGCCAATGCTGTGGCCAGGCAGCCGTTGAAGGCATCTCCGGCGGCTGTGGTATCGACCGCCCGCACGCCGGGCAGGGCGCGAAACCGCCTGTAGCTCTGGCCGGCAAACACAAGGCACCCCTTGCTGCCGCGCGTGACCACGCAGTCTCTCAGGCCCTTGACGCGCAAGGCTGCAACCGCTCTGGACTCCCAGTTATTTCCAGCGGTGAGTGACTTGCGTTCCTCATGGCGATCGAGCTGCCCGGCTGCCAACTGAGCCAACTCCCGCTCGTTTGGCGTAAGCAAGTCGATCAGCCCCAGAAACTCTGGGCAGGCGATGTTCTGGTCGGCAGGAGCGGGGTTCACAATGGTCGTGAGCCCGGCCTCCTTGGCCCGTTGCAGCCCGCGCCGCACGGTTTCCAACGGCACTTCGAGACTCGCCAGGAAAACGCGTGCCCCGCGAAAAAGATCGTCCGGCAGCCGATCCACGTCGCCGGGCAAGAGGTGCATGTTGGCACCGGCGGCAACGCCGATCATGTTCTCGCCCCGCTCGCTCACGAAGATCATGGCAATGCCCGAGGCTGCGCCGGGCACAATCTTGATGTGATCGGTCACCAACCCAGCGGCACTCAGGTCGGCGAGCCGGTGGCGGCCGTATGCGTCATCTCCCACGGCAGAGAGGAAGACTACCGCGTGCCGCCCGGAACGTGCTGCGGCCACGGCCTGGTTGGCACCTTTACCGCCAGGCGCCTGCGAAAAGCTGCCGCCCAGCACGGTATCGCCTTTGCGGGGGAGCAGCGGTAGTCTGAGGATCAGGTCCGTATTGCTCGAACCGAGTACAATCACGGCCGGTGTGCTCACAGCGTGTGCCTCTTCGATGTAACTGGTGCCTGCGTGCTCGATAGCCGGCGCGTCGTGCAATTCTGGTGCCCACCGCGGTTAGCTGCACACCACCCAAGGCAGGTTTGCAATCTGCTATTCTCCACCTCATTGAACATATTGCCAGCCGCGGCTTGATTCCGTTAAAAGCAAGGGCCTGCTGCGGATGTAAGCCACGAGACGAGAAGGATAGCGGGCCGAACCCGACGCCTGAAGGCATGACCTCTCGCGGCTGAGGGGAATCGAGAAGCGCTGCGCAGCACAACATGCGTGCGCGCTGCAAGCACGTGCAGCCAGGAGTCTCGGCATGGCAACCGCAATCGACCGCGTCACGCCCAGCCGCCGGCCAGCCGAACGCCCCGTAGGATACCAGCGGTGGCACGACCTGCTCTTTGTGCACTGGAAGTTGCCGGTTGAAGACGTGGCCGGCCTGGTTCCTCCAGAGCTGACCATCGACACATGGGACGGAAGCGCTTGGCTGGGCATCGTGTGCTTTACCATGGCCGGGGTGCGGCCGTGGTGGTTTGCACCGTTGCCGGGCATCTCGGCCTTTCACGAGACCAATGTGCGCACTTATGTGCACTACCGCGGCGAGAGGCCCGGGGTCTGGTTTTTTAGCCTCGACGCGGCCAGCTCTCTGGCCGTGCGCGTGGCACGGTGGCGTTGGAAGCTGAACTATTTCCGCTCGCAGATGGAAGTAGCGCGAACCGGCCCAGCCTTGCGATACGCAAGCAGGCGTCTCTGGCCTGCACCGGCTGGGGCCGAGTTGCACATCTCTGCCGAGGTGTGTGGCCCACTTGGCCAAGCCGCGCCGGGCGAAGCCGCTGGCCATGCGCCACTCGGCACGCTGGAGCATTTTCTGGTGGAGCGGTACATTCTGTACACACGCGCCAGCAGCGGACCGCTGCTCAGCGCCCAGGTCCACCACGCGCCCTATCCGCTGCAAGCGGCGCGCGTGATCGAGTGCCAACAGACCCTGGCTGCCGCCGCCGGCCTGGAACTGGATGCACGGGCGCCGCCCGCACACCTGGCCTTTTCGCCTGGCGTCGACGTCGAGATTTTCGGGTTGCGGCCGGTGCCGAGCCTGTAGGCCGGCCTGCACATTACTGGAACACACATACTGCAAGGAAATGCCATGCGCAAGCTCCGTTGGGGGGTGCTCGGCGCTGCCAACATTGCACTTACCAAGGTCATACCCGCCATGCAGCGCGGCCGCTATACCGAGGTGGTGGCGCTGGCCTCGCGCTCACTGGAACGTGCTCGGGAGGCTGCGGCGCGGCTGGGCATACCACACGCATACGGCTCCTACGAGGCGCTGCTGGAGGATCCGGCCGTCGATGCGGTGTATAACCCCTTGCCCAATCATCTGCACGTACCTTGGTCGATCCGCGCACTCGAGGCGGGAAAGCACGTGCTATGCGAGAAGCCCATCGCCCTGAGCGTGCAAGAGGCGATGACATTGGTGGACGCCGCCAGGCGCCAACCCCAGCTCAAGTTGATGGAGGCGTTCATGTACCGCCATCATCCGCAGTGGGTCAAGGCGCTGAGGCTGGTGCGAGATGGGGGTGTGGGGCAGCTTCGCACGATCCACAGCTTTTTTTCGTATTTCAACCGGGATCCGGCCAATGTGCGCAACCAGGCGGAGTTTGGCGGCGGCGGATTGCTCGACATCGGCTGTTACTGCGTCTCGCTGGCTCGGTTCCTGTGCGGGCGGGAACCTCGGCGCGTGCTGGCGGCCATCGAGTTCGATCCAGACTTTCGCATAGACCGGCTAGCCAGCGGCCTGTTGGACTTTGGCGAGGTGATCTCGAGCTTCACGTGCAGCACGCAGCTTACGCCGTATCAGCGCGTGCTGGTCTACGGCACACACGGGCGGATCGAGATCGAGATCCCTTTCAACGCTCCTCCGGACCGTCCCTGTTGCATGTGGCACCACACGGAGAGCGAACTCAATATGATCGAGCTGGCAGTATGCGACCAATACACCATTCAGGGCGACCTGTTCTCGCAGGCCGTGCTGACCGATACGCCCGTACCTACGCCGATTGAGGACGCCGTTGCCAACCTGCGGGTGATCGAGGCGCTCTTCCGCTCGCAGACAAGCGGCGGCTGGACGGAAGTCGAGCCAAGCACCGGCCCGTAGGCTCGTTGTGCCACCAACGTGGTGGCCAGAAGGCAGCGACCTCGAGGCCTAGGTTCTGGGGCTGCTGGTGGGCCATGTCACGCCACGGGGGCGCTTCGAGAGCGGGCGATCGCGTAAGGGCATTGGGGCGGCGCGGCCGGCAACCGGCTAGTTGGCGCCTGGCTTGGGGCGCACCCTGCGGAAGAAGGCTCGCACGTCTTGCACGAGCAAGTCGGGCACTTCGAGGGCGGCGAAGTGCCCTCCGCGGGGCATCTCGGTCCAGTGGACCATGGCCTCGCCCGCGTTGCGTTCGACCCAGGCGCGTGGCGGTACGTTGATCTCCTTGGGAAACAGCGCGAATCCCAGCGGAGCTGGCGGCCCGCCCCCTTCAAATGGCGTCATGGAGGCCGGACGCGGCAAGTTGTGGGAAGACTCGTAATAGATGCGCGTCGCAGACGGCATGCTCTGCGTGATCCAATACAGCATCACGTTGGTGAGCAGCTCGTCCCTGGTGAAGCTTCGCGCGAGATCGCCGCCGTGGTCGCTCCAGGCCCAGAATTTATCGACGATCCATGCAGCCAGAGCGGCGGGCGAGTCGTTCAGTCCGTAAGCGAGCGTCAGCGGCCGAGTTCCCTGTATGGCTGCATACGCAAAGTGGTCGGCCAGCTCCCTGCGCCGCTTCTGGAACCGCTCAAGCTCTTCTGGCGTGACGCCGCGCATGGGATCTTCCATGGGCTGCGCGGCCGGCGGGAAGTTGCTGTGTGCCCCCACGCAATGCCGGCCGTCTGCCGAGGCGAGCGCGCGTACGATACCGCTCCCCCAGTCTCCTCCTTGTGCTCCGTATCGGTCGTACCCCAGGCGGGCCATCAGCTTGCCGCATACCTCGGCCATGCGCTGAGAACTCCAGCCTCGTTCGTTGGGTTTGCTGGAAAACACGAACCCCGGCAACGAGGGGCAGACCACGTGGAAGGCGTCCGCCGCATCGCCGCCATGCGCTTGCGGATCCGCGAGCGGCCCAAGGATCTTGTAGAACTCGTAGAACGATCCAGGCCAGCCATGCACCATCAATAGCGGTAATGCATCCGGCTCCTTAGAACGCACGTGCACAAAGTGAATCTCCAGCCCGTCGATCGTGGTCACGAACTGCGGAAGCTGGTTCAAGCTCCGCTCCTGGGCCCGCCAGTCGTAACCCGTTCGCCAATAGTCGACCAGGTCTCGCATGTACGTCAGCGGCACCCCGTACTCCCACTCCGTGCCATCGATCTGATGTGGCCAGCGCGTACGCGCCAGCCGCACGTTCAGGTCCTCCAGCACGGCGTCTTCGACCGCGATCTGAAAGGGCCTGATCTCTACTGCCGCCTCGGGCGGCTCCTCTGCCGCCTGCACGCCCGCAACCGCCGCCGTGCTGCACACGACCAGCCCCCACAAGCACGCAACTGCCAGCGCAGTGTGCCGCACCGTCAACCCAACCTTGCCGTGCATCTCCGAAGCTCCAGACTTACGAGGATAAATAATGGATCAACGAGGTTTGCACAGCCACCGCGAATAGCAGCACGACGGCTGCGACGATCGTGGCCATGCGGAGGGCGGCTCGTATCCGTTGCGCAAGCGAGTTGTCGATGGAACCCTCAAGTTCTTGTTTCACCTTGAACAGATCGATGCCGCCATGCTGTGCGTCTTCCTGCCGAAAGCGTGCCAGCGTATAAACGCGCACCAACTCCAGCAGCCGGGCACGAAGCCGGCGCTTGAACCAACCGTCGTCCGCCGCTTCTCCTGCGATTGCCTGTACGGCTTGCGTGAGCAGCGCTTCGGCCTGCGCCAGCGGCAGCCGCTCGAGTCCATGCGCAACGCGTTCGGCAACCACGCCCATCTGTCGATCTTCAGAGAGGCCCAGGAACCGTTCAAATACTAGCCGCACCAGCGCCTCCCCTAGACGCAGTGAAACCAGGCCGTATGCCAACACCATGCCAAGGCTTCGCTTGGCACCCAACGCCGCACCAACGATCAGCCCCTCTGCCAGCGCGAGAACTACGGCAAGCACACGCCAACGCCAGTCCAGCCCCTGAAGAAAGTAGTACGAGCAGCCCGCAAGCAGCGCCCCGCAGGCCGTGGCCGCCAGTAGTGTGCAGGCAAAAGAACGCAGCCCCACCCAGACCAGGCTTGCGATCTGGCCGCCCAGTGCGCGGAAATCGAAACTCGCGGGTGCCGCCATCTCGCAGCCTTTGATGGGAGAAAGGTTATCGGGTTCTGAATACCCCTTTACGCTGCGCCGGCTGCTTGCCGATCTACCCTGAAGGGCGCCAGATCGACCTCTGCCGGCAGGCCGCGGATAACGCGGCTCATGACTACGGCGGTGGCGGGCGCAAGAAGCAGGCCGCTGCGGTAGTGTCCTGCCGCCACGAAGGCATTTTGCAGCTCGGGTATGCTTCCCAGGTAGGGTAGGCCATCGGCTGTAGCCGGGCGCAACCCGGCCCAGCTTGTTTCTACGCGGGCCTGTTCAAGCCCCGGCACCAGCCGCAGCGCAAACTCCAACAGGCCGGCGACCCCGGCGGCGGTGGTGCGATTGTCGAACCCGGCCTCTTCTTCGGTCGAACCTACAAGCACACGGCCTTCGGCCCTGGGGACGAGGTAGCGGCGGCCGACGTTAACAATACGCCCCAGGAGCGGCTGGCCCGCGTCGAGCAGCACGATCTGCCCACGTACGGGCCTGACAGAAAGCCGAACACCCAGCCGCGAGGCGATACCTTGGCTCCATGCACCGCCGGTCAGGCACACGGCTCCCGCGGTAATTGGGCCCAAGGCGGTCTCAACGGTGTGAACGCGGCCGCGGCGGACCAGAAACCCATCGGCTGACACGCCGGGGCAGATCTGCACTCCCCTGGCCTGGCAAGCGGCACGTAGGGCTTTTAAGTGCCAGGGATTGCGGAGCTGGCTCTCGTCTGGCACCCAAAGCGCCCTTGGGGCGGACGCTGCCCAGCCTCCGGCCAGGGCGGGCTCTTTGCGAACCAATTCAGCACCGCCGATGGCCTCCGCCGCCACGCCGGCCCGCTGCCAATCTGCGGCCTGTGCTTGCAAACCCAGGGCGTCCGTCGCGTTTTCGGCAATGTACAGCCCTCCCGTACGGCGGTAACCGTTATCGATACCCACCAGGCTGCGAAGCTGCTCGTGCCAAACCGGATGCAGCCGCCAGCTCATCGTTGCCAGTTGCGCCAGCGAGGGCGGCTCGATCGAAGCGGCCGGCGGCGGTAGGATCCCCGCACCAGCCCACGAAGCCTCTCGTCCGGGCTCGCCACGTTCTAGGAGGCGCACGCGCAGCCCCTCACCCGCCAGCTCGAAGGCCAGCGACAGACCTATCACGCCGCCGCCAATCACCACTACGTCGTCCATTGCCGTTAGTTTACATCACGAGCGGCAGATAGCACGGCCCGCGCCAACAATCAGCGCGAGCTTTCAGAATCTCGGCTGAGGGCGCCAGCCAATCTGGCTACGAGCACGGCAAGCTCTCGGCAGTGGGGGGGCTCGAAACGGGCCAGCTCTTCGGCCAGGCGAACAAGGTCGCTGGGTGCGTCAACGTCGTACCACTCCGGCAAGATGCTACAGGGAATCTCGGCGGCCTTGAGGCGTGCCATGGTCTGCTGCCAGACCTGCGGGCTGCCCCAGTCGATCTCGTCGAAGATCGGCGGAGCGGGAGGCCGTGCCGCGACAAGGTAATAGCCGCCATCGGCCGCAGGTCCCAACACCACCGGATACTCGCCAAGCCGCTCAAAGGCCAATCTGACATACTCGACTGGTAGTGTGGGGCTATCGGCTCCTACTACCGCCGCCCTCGTCGCTCCGCCGGCAAAGGCCCAATTGAAGAACCTCTCCAATCTCGCACCCAGGTCGCCGGCGCCCTGTGGCAAGAGCCGCCAACCTTTGGCGACCAAATGTGCAAACGCGGCGCCCCGCTCAGCGGGAGCATGAACCAAGACTCGCTCTGCTTGCACGCTGGCAAGGCGACTGGCAAGCGTGTCAACGCACACCCGGTGGAACTCCGCGGCGGCCACGGCACCCACAGCCCGTGCTAGCCGGGTCTTTACCGCTCCCGGCTCCCAATACTTGGCAAAGATGGCGAGAAGCATGGTGCAGGTTCTGGGACGCAGGGCTTCGGCTATAGTATGAACAACGTAGCGCACAGGGAGTAGGCGATCGACGGCTGGCTCTAGAACCCAGAGGTACTGTGCAGGGAGCAGAGGCGGCGCATAAAGCACGGCGGGTAGAATGCAGGCGGTCGAAGGGCCGCGTCGACTGAAGACGGTCGAATGCGTATCGTTGATCCCAAGGGTACAGGTAGCCGAGCGTGCGAGGTTCGAGTGCCAGTTCCCAGGCGTTGCCCCTATGCTCTCCGTGATCCTTCCCTAGTCTTGGTGCCGCCGCAACAGCCGTACGAGCAGCCGTTCGTCCACCCGGCCGCGGAATCGTTCGCGTCCGTCAATGACCACTACGGGAACGCAGTGGTTGTAACGTGCTCGTAGTTCTGGATCGGTGTCAATGTCGACTAGCTCGGGGGCCAACCCGTGGCGCCGCAGCAGATCGAGGGCTTCTTCGCAAAGATGGCATCCTCGGCGAGTGTATACGATCACACTGGGCATATTGGGTTGTACCTCGCCAGGGCCTACGCCAGCCTTTCCAGGTTGGCCAGACACGTTCGTCGGCCTTTCCAGGTCAAGCCAAACATCTATATCCGCCTTTCCGGGATCGCCTTGACAAAACAGATTTGCAAGTTTTGGCACCACACGAGCGAGACGGGAAAGCCGAACGTACCGGCCGATGGGGCAGCATCAGGCCCCCCAAATGGGTGGAAGGCGGCCATGCCTGGAAGCGCCGGCGTCCCCCCAAAGTAATACCGGCACGCCGCTGCGGGCATGGGCGCGCTCACGCCCCGCCGGCATAAAGCCGGCGGCTCATTGGCACGCCGCTGCGGGCATGGGCGCGCTGTTGGCATCTCTGTGCTGCGTTCATCGGCCCGGAATGCCTGGTGCTTCCGGCCACGAAGGCTGCCGCCGTGGCGGCGTGTGATATGCTAACCTATGCCGGGCAGACGAGCCTAGCGGAGCTAGCATGTGGTAACCTGCATCGTCGTTGGGTTGCACCGGGTTTGCGGTGTTGTGGGGTGCTCGCGGCGACATGGAAGGAGGAAGGTCTATAGCGAAGATGCACAAGGTTTGGGCGGTGTGAACCGCAAATTGCTTGTTCGGGGCGGTTATTTGGTTGTAGCGACGGAACACGCCGTTAGAATGTCTTTCGGGAAGCATCGCAGCGGCGCGCATGCTGGTCCGCAACGGGGGAGGCGGGTTTACCCGCTTTCTTGAGAGCGGCAAGGGATTCGTGCCGGCGAGAAGCAACACGGATGGGCGCCTGATGCGTCGTCTCTGGCGGAGGTTCGACTCTGCCGGCCGGGTGCAGCGTGGCCCAGGGTAGTTGGACGAGATGATTCGGTTTAGGCAATAGGGCGGCACAAGGCATGGCCCGATTGTCGGCAGAGAGATTCCTAGATCTGGTGAGGCGCAGCGGCCTGGTCGAGGAGCAGCGTCTCGACCGTGCTTTGGCGGAGCTGAAGACAGAAGGCGTCTCCCTGGGCGGCGAGGACTTTCAGCCGCTTGCGAGGGGCATGATCGAGCGCGGTTTGCTGACGCGCTGGCAGTGCGAGCGGCTTGCCGAGGGCCGCTACAAGGGGTTCTTGCTCGGCAAGTACCGTCTGCTCGACCATCTGGGGTCTGGGGGCATGAGTGCCGTCTACCTGGCGGAGCACAGGCACATGGGACGGCGCGTGGCGATCAAGGTGCTGCCGCAGAATCGTGTGAACGACTCGTCGTATCTCGATCGGTTCTATCGCGAGGCCAAGGCGGCGGCGGCGCTCGACCATCCGAATATTGTGCGTGCTTACGACGTGGACCACGAGGGCAACGTCCACTACCTGGTGATGGAGTACGTCGAGGGCCGGGATCTTCAGCGCATGGTGCGAGATGGGGGCGTATTGCCCTATGACCTCGCCGCAGAGTACATCCGCCAGGCAGCGCTTGGCCTGGCACACGCGCACGAGGTGGGCCTGATCCACCGGGACATCAAGCCGGCCAACCTGCTGGTCGATGGCAAGGGGAACGTGCGGCTGCTGGATCTGGGGCTCGCTCGATTTGCAGACGACGACCAGGCCTCGCTCACCGTGCAGCACGACGAGAATGTGCTCGGCACGGCTGACTACCTGGCCCCTGAACAGGCGCTCAACAGCCACAACGTGGATTCTCGCGTCGACATTTACAGCCTGGGCTGCACACTTTATTTTGCCCTGACCGGCCACCCGCCTTTCCCCGAGGGCACTCTGGCGCAGCGACTTTTGAAACACCAGACCGAAGAACCACCCAGCATCTACCTCGACCGGCCGGATGCTCCAGAAGGCCTCGTGCAGATCTGCAAGCGGATGATGGCCAAGCTGCCCCAGTTGCGCTATCAGACGGCGGGCGAGGTGGCCGAAGAACTTGCACGCTGGCTGGCCGGCGCAAGGCACGCCGGTGCGGCCTCGGGCAGCACGGCTGACGCCAGCGTCGTGGCGGCCAACATGGGCGGCGGGACGGCAGTTCTGCATGGTGCTCTGGCCGGTTCGGGGCACGCGCCGGGCTCTTTACTGCGGGGATTGCCGGCGGTCATACCGCTCGCGACGCAGGGCACGGCAGAGGAACGCCCAACGATCGGGGCCAAACCTTCCGAGGGTGCCGCGGCCAAGAACCCGGCGCTCGTCGACACGGCAGACAACCTGGCACGGCCCACGCTCAAGGGGATCGCGCCCGCCGTGCCTGCCACCCGTGTGATGCCGCAGCCCGGTTCTGCCTCTGGCAGCGGCGATAGCGACAAGCCGCGCGGCAAGCGGTTGCCGGTTGCCAAGCCGCTCGAGCCTCCTCCGGCCATTGTCATCCGTACCGGCGACTCTTCGGCACCCGGCGCACCACGGCCGGCAGGGCGCGGCCAGCGCATCCCGTGGCTCGTCATCGGCCTGACCACTGCCGGCTTGATCTCGCTCTTGCTCCTGGTCGCGTACCTGATTGCGTTGCGCGGGGCCTGATTGCCGGCACTCAGGCGCGTTCCTTTCGTAGCAGCAACACAGAGTCGGCCAGAAGACTCGCCAGCGCCGGCCAGCCCGCTTTCCAGCATCTGGCTGCCGTACGTTCGTATCTGCCCGCGTCGAACCCGTACATCGTCTACGTCCGGCTGCCACTTGCCAGAGACACCGGCTACCCGCGGTTGCATGCCACGCCGTACCCGCCTCACTCTGCCAGCAGCCCCAGCAGCTCGTATATCCTGGCATCGGCCAACGAGGGGACGCACAAGCTCACTCCGGCCATGCCGTCGACAGCGCCGGCTACACTTGGCACGGCTACCACCACGGCCCCTGCGGCAGCGGCCGCGCGGCAGCCATGGGCACTGTCTTCCAGCACTGCCATGGCCGTGACAGGCACGCCGAGCATTTGGGCCGCCTTCAGGTAGATCTCCGGGTGCGGTTTGCCGTGGGTTACGTCTTCGGCGGTGAGGAGGAAGGCGAATCGCGGCTCCCAGCCGAAGCGGCCTAGGACGCGCTTCGCGAAGCGGCGAGAGCTGCTCGTCGCCAGGGCCTTGGGCAGAGCCGCACGCTCAAGCGCGTCGAGCAATTCGGCAGCGCCCGGCATGGGAGCCAGGTTACGCTCGAGCCAGTCGGGCACAAGGCGTTCGGCCTCTGCTTCGAGTTCGCTGGGCGACTCGCACAGCCCGCAGCGCTCGATCATAAGTTGAAGTGCCGCGCGGGCGGGCCTGCCCATCATGCCCTGCCGCAGCTCGGGCGAGAACTCGTGGCCCCGCCGCGCCAGCAGCGTACGCCCCACGTGGAGGTAGAGTTCCTCAGTGTTCAGCAGCAATCCATCCAGGTCGAACACCACGGCCCGTATGAGAGGATTCATGAAATATCCCGCGAAAGCCAGATGGTTCAATGTGCTTAAGGCCGCTAGGTCAGCCCGAGGCGGCGACGGCACTCGTTGAGGATCTCGGCGGTGCGGCTGGCACCTACGCGCGCCACGCCAAGCGCACGCACCTCCAGCAGGGCATCCAACGTGCGCACGCCGCCGGCAGCCTTGACCTGCACGTGCGGCGGGGAATGCTGCCGCATCAGCCGCAGATCCTCCAAGGTCGCGCCGCCGCTAGCATACCCCGTCGAGGTCTTGACGAAGTCGGCCCCGGCCTCCCCACAAATCTCACACAGCCGGATCTTGTGCTCATCTTGAAGGTAACAGTTCTCGAAGATCACCTTGAGGATCTGCCCATGTGCGTGCACCAGCCCGCTGAGCGCGACGATCTCGCGGCGAACGTATTCCCAGTCGCGGCTGAGCACCTTGCCGATGTTCACCACCATGTCCAACTCCTGGCAACCGTCGTCAAGGGCCTGCTGCGCCTCGCTCAGTTTGACATGCAGGGTATGCCCGCCGTGCGGAAAACCAACGGTCGTGCTTGGCTTGACGGTGCTGCCTGCCAGCAACCGGGCGCAGCGTGCCAAGAAGTATGGTTTGATGCACACGCTGGCGACGTCGTAATCCACGGCCAGCTTGCAACCTGCCTCCAGCTCCGCATCCGTTAGCGTGGGCGCGAGGAGCGAGTGATCAATCATCTTGGCAATCTGCGAGTAGCTGTATTCCATACAGGTAGCACCGTCTGATTAGCAGGCCGCAAGGCGCTCGCCCCATCTCTTCCCAGGCAGGCGCCAGGGCAGCGTGCGTGGGAGTTTTGGGCGTGCTCGACTGCATTGTGATCGCAGACCCTCAAGATGAACAGGGCATCGAACCGCCGACGAGTGTGACGTGCCAGCCTAGCAAGTGCCTGCGGCAGCCGGCTAAGCCGGTGCGGCCGCACCCCGCCCCAGCGGCTGCGAGCGGCGCTGCAAACGACGCCAGCGCCAAGCGCGCACGTGGTAGAAGAGCACGGGCAGCAGCAAGTCGATGACCTCGTCCGCCACCAAGATGCCCCCGATCACGGGCGCTGCCATGGGCCGCATGATCTCGGCACCGGTACCCATGGCCCAGAGCATGGGTGCTAGCCCAATAATCGTGGTCCCTTCTGTCAGGAGCTTGGGCCGCAGGCGGTGGACGGCGCCTGAAAGAACAGCTTGCCTCAGGTCGGCCAAGCTGCCGATGTTCTCCAGCCCGCCGCGGTCGGCCACGGCTTCTCTCAGGTAAACCAGCATGACGACGCCGGTCTCAGTAGCCAGGCCAAAGCATGCGATCATGCCCACCCAGACCGCCACGCTGAAATTGAAACCGAACAAGTAAACGAACAGCACGCCGCCCGCAAGCGCTCCCGGTACAGCCAGCATCATCAGCATGGCGTCGACCAAGTCGTGGTACGTGACGTACAAAAGCAGGGCGATCATGATTACCACAACAGGAAAGATGACCATCAGCGTCCTGCGGGCGCGCATCTGGTGCTCGAATTGGCCGCTCCACTCGATGTACATTCCCGGTGGCAGGGACACCTGCTCGGCGACGGCACGCTGCGCCTCGTTGACAAAGCCCACAATATCGCGCCCGCGCACGTTGAGCTGAACATAGCTCCGCAACAAGCCGTTCTCGCTCTTGATCATCGACGGTCCCTCGACCGTCCGCACGTCGGCGATCAAGGCCAATGGGATTTGCATGGTACCGTTGGGAAACGCTTGCAGTGCCGAGGCCGATTCCATTCCGGCCGACAGCGGTGCCGTCTCGTTCGGCCCATTTGCGCGTGGCGCTCCCATGCTGCTCATTGTCCCGGCTGCCGCCATGCCGCCCCCTGCCGTTACCAGCAGATTTTTTACCGTGTCTTCATCCTGGCGGAAGGCCCGCGCATAGCGAATCCGCACCGGGAACCGCTCCCGTCCCTCGACAGTCAGCGTGGCAGTCTTGCCGCCCAGGGCGATCTCGATCGTGTCTTGCAGATCGCCCACATTCACGCCATAGCGCGCCGCCCGTTCGCGATCGATGGCGATCTCCAGGTATCCCTCGCCGACGATTTGGTCGGGCAGAACATCGGCTGCACCGCGGACCTGCCGCAGTACGGCGGCAATCTGTTCAGAAACCCGCTGGATCTGCGGCAGATCGTTGCCGAACACCTTGACGCCTACCATGGTGCGCACCCCGGTGGCGAGCATGTCCACACGATTGACGATGGGCTGCGTCCAGATGTTGCCCCAGCCGGGCACCTGCACCAAAGTGTCCAGCTCCGAGAGCAGGCTGTCCTTGGTTCTTTGCCACAAGAACACGCGGCTGGCAAAGGGTGCAGCCAACGTCCGTTGCAGCTCGCTTAACTCTGGATTGCCTGGCGTGCCCGCCCATAGTCCGCGAGACTCTGCCGCCGCACGCAGCCGCTCTACGGCCTTGCGCGTATAAAGCGCGGTCCCATAATCGAAGAGCCGCCAGTTCAGATCCTGCACATGGCTCGACCACAATGCGTGCCGTGTTTGCTCAACGTCGGCCAGGAGGACGTTGAAGAAGGTGGGGGCGTCAAGTCCCAGGGCCTCGCGTGCTTCGTCCCGCAGGCGAGCCAGCCAGCTTCGATGCAGTACAAGCAGGTCCGCCCGGGCCTCGACGATCTTTCGGCTGGCCAAGTCTCGCGCCACGCGCTGCGCCAGGCGCTCTACCGTGGGAATATCAGGGGCCTCGACGAGCTGCGGCCCAAAGGCTGCCGCCATCTGCTGCGACAATCGCTCCACGTCCTGCCGTGTAACCGGCCTCTTGAGCTTGCGGCCCTCGCGCAGCAGCCGCAGGGTCGTGTCTACTGCGCGCCGGGCAAGCCGCGGGGCCAGCTCGTACTGAAAGCTCGTGTAGTCTTGCAGGGCCTGGAAACGCAGCGCGCGGTCAAAGTCTTCCAGCGCAAACATTGTGGCCTCGTTGAGCAGGTCTGCCTGTTGCTCGGCGGGCGGCGGCCGTACCCAGCCGCGGCGGACGAGTTCGGCCAGCACGTCGCTTGTCTGGCGATACGCATCCTCGAAGCGCAGCTCGCGCTTGGGCCAATGCTCGCGCGGCCGCAGGTTGATTACGGTCTCGATCATATCCGGCGGGGCCGGGTCGGTTGCGGTTTCAGCACGGCCCGCCTTACCCACGACCAACTCGACCTCTGGAAGCGAACGCAGCAAGGCGTCTCTGGCCTTGAGGTCGTCTGCTGCTTGGGTGATCGAGGCGCGCGGCACCGTCACGGGCATGTCGAGAATCGTGCCCTCGTCCAAGGGCGGCATGAACTCGCTCCCCAGGCGGCCCATGCGCACATCGGCCAGCCAGGCAGCCGCCATCAAGCAGCCCAGTACGCCCACGACCCGAGCCATCCGCCAGATTCCCCCCTTGCCAATCCAAGCCGCTGCGAGACTGCCCACGAGCACGACCGCCAATACCAAGCGAAACAACAACCACCATCCCGCCGGCGCCGTCCCAAACAGAAAGATCACCCCCGTCAGCAGCATGATCGGCCAGGGATGCTGCAAGAGATAGTTCAATACGGGCCGATAAATCTCGATCACGCTGCGTACGATCCAGCTCTCCTCCTCGCTGCGCAGGCGGCCGCGCACCATCAGCGGAATCAGGGCCGGCACCAAGGTAATGGCCAGGATCGCCACGCCCGCCATGGCGAATGTCTTGGTCCAGGCCAGCGGATGAAACATCCGCCCCTCCATGCCGCCCAGCGCAAACACCGGCAGAAAGCTGATCAGCATGATCATGATCGAGAAAAACACCGGCCGTCCCACGGTCCGCATGGCCGGCAGCAACAGCTCGGTAGTGCTGCCATGCACCCGGTTGCCTCCGAAGTGCTTGTGCAAATGGTGCGTGGCATTCTCCACCATCACAATCGACGAGTCGACGAGCACGCCGATCGAAATCGCTATGCCCGAAAGAGACATGATGTTTGACGGTATCCCGAAATACCGCATCAAGATGAACGACACGAGCACGGCCAGCGGCAACGTCAGGCAAACGATGAGTGCGCTGCGCAGGTGCCAGAGCACCAACACAATGGCCAGGCTGGCCACGATCATCTCTTCTCGCAGCGTGCCCGTAACGGTGTGGATGGCACGCTCGATGAGCTGCGTTCGCTCGTAAAACGGCACGATCCGCACGCCTTCGGGGAGCCCGGCCTGGAGCTGCGCGATCTTTTGCTTGATTCGGCGGGTGACTTCCAGCGGGTTTTCTCCGTACCGCATGAGCACGACGCCGCCGACGGCCTCGTTGCCGTTCTTCTCCAGGCTGGCGCGCCGCAGGCCTGTGCCCAACTGCACGCTGGCCACGTGCTCGACGTACACGGGCGTGCCGCCATGCGATTTGACCACGATTTTTTTGACATCCTCGACGGAGCGGATCCAGCCGGCGCTGCGCACCAGGTATTCGGAGTTGGCCTTTTGCACGATGCGGCCTCCCACCGAGGAGTTGGAGCGCGCGACCGCGGAATAGACCTCGCCCAGTGTGACGTTGTAGGCGCGCAGCCGATTGGGATCGATGTCGACCTGGTACTCCAGGGGAAAGCCGCCGACCGAGGCCACCTCGGCCACGCCGGCGACGCTGGCAAGCTGGTAGCGTACGTACCAGTCCTGAATGGCGCGCAGCCGTCCTGGATCCTGGCCCGGCCCTTCTACCGTGTACCAGAAGATCTGGCCGAGTGCCGTGGCATCCGGCGCAAGGTAAGGGGCCACGTCAGCGGGGAGGAATGTGGCAGCGACCGAGAGCCGCTCCAGGATCCGCTGGCGGGCAAAGTAGAAATCGACATCGTCCTCGAAGATCACATTGATCATCGAGAAGCCGAACTCGGAGGTAGCGCGCACCGCCTTCACGCCGGCAAGGGCTTGCAGGTTCACAGAGAGGGGGTAGGTTACCTGGTCCTCCACCTCCCGCGGGCTGCGCCCAGGCCAATCGGCGAACACGATCACCTGGTTTTCAGAAAGGTCGGGAATGGCGTCGATCGGCGTATTGATGACGGCGTGTACGCCAACGCCAGCCACCACCAGGGCCAGAAAGATCACCACCACAGGATGGCGGGCAGAGTACTCGATCGCCTTTTCGATCATGGGCTGGCTCGTTTGGGGCCAATGCTTGGCTAACGTTGTTGAAACTTCTTGAGGACGCCCTGCGGGTCTTGACGGACCTGCTCCTCGCAAGCCTGGCAGCAGAGGTACAGGATCTGTCCCTGCACTCTCATCTTGTGGGGCACTCCCATCGAGCCCAAGACGAGACCGGTAACGGGACACGTCCCCTGGCGTTGGGCGCGCTGGCGATCGGCCCGAGGCAGCTTGGCGAGGTTCTTCTGCTGCTTGCTTGCGGGCGCGTCGCTGGCTCCTTGATCGCCAGCTTCTGCTGAGCGGGAATTCACAGTGGGGGGCTGTTTGCCGCCTGGGGCCGGTCCAGCGCTAGCTCCGAAATAGGCCGTGGCTGCCGCTGGGTTGAGCCGTGTCTCGGCGTCGATCAAGAAGGCACCGGCGGCCGCCACGTGGTCGCCAGGTAGCAGGCCTTCGACCACGGGATAATATCCTTCGGCCAGCGGGCCCACGGTAACCAGAACGCCCTCGAATACGCCGGGCTCGCGCTCAACGTACACCACCTTCTGGGTCCCCGTGTCAATCACTGCCATCTCGGGCACAGCCAACACGCCCTCTGCGGAGACGGTCGTGAGGCGTGCCAGATAATGCTCGGGCTGCGACTCGAAATCGTCCTGGCACGCGGCACAGCAAAGATATACGCTACGCCCGTGGGCCGAAGCCTTCAGCGGCGGTCCCATACTGCCCAACTTGAGTCCCGTTACGGGGCACACCCCCTGCGCTGCAATCAAGGCGTCTGCCTGGTCCAACTCGCCCGGCGCCTGCACGCCATTGCCTCCGGACGCGCCCGGCGCCGCGGTGCCGCCAGTGGAAGAGATCGCTGACCCGAGCGCCAGCTTGGTCCGAAACGGCTCGATTTGGTTCATGGGCACGCTCAAGAGAACGGTGGCAAACATGCCCGGCCGCAGCGCGTGGTTGGGGTTCTCGAGTTCGAATCGTACGCGGACCGTGCGTGTGGCCGGCAGCACATGCGGGTGAACAAGGCCGACGCGGCCCGTAAACGGCGGCCCCGCCCAGCCCTCCACAGTCGCAGAGACGGCCTGGCCGGCGCGCACCAGGGGCAGATCCTTTTCGTAGATCTCCCCCTCGATCCACACGGTCGACAAGTCCACCACTTCGAAGAGCACCTGGCCCTCATGCACCGCGTCCCCCTCGACAACGTGTTTTTCGAAGACGTGACCGCCCCACGGTGCGCGAATCACCAGCCGTGCGTTCGCCTGCCCCGTACGCAGAATCTCTTCAATCTCCTGTTCCGCTACGCCCAGCAGCCGCAGCTTCTCTCGCGACAGCTCCACAAGCTGGCTGGTGCTGCCACGGCGTGCCAATAGCAGCTCCTGCGCCGCCAGGTACAAGTCGGGGCTGTAGAGTTCCGCCAGCGGCTGGCCCCGCGCAACCTGCGCAAACGGCTCGTTGACATAGAGCTTCTCCACGTACCCGCGGGCACGCACGACCAGCCGCGCGCGGCGGCGCTCGTCAACCGTTACATAGCCAACCGTGCGCAGCTCGACCTTAAGCGGCCTCAGCTCCGCCGCAACCGTACGCACGCCGGCAAGCTGAATACGATGCGGCGAAAGCTGCACGCGGCTCACAATGCCTGGCGGCAGCTCCGGCAACTCGCCCTTCTTACGCTTCGAAAGCGGCATGCCGCAGATGGGACACTTGGGAACGGCACCTCCCGGATCCAGCTCCTCGCGCACCACGCTGGGGTGCATGGGGCAATAGAACTCGGTGCCATCTGCCGCGCCAGCGGATGCCCCGCTGGCAGGCCGGCTCCACTTGTCCCAGTAGTTCTTTACGGTCTCCCAGTAGGCGATTACCAGGCCAATGCCGACAAGAATGGCAATGAACCTCAAGCGGATCTCGACCGCCTTGAAGGCAAACCATACGGAGCGTCCGATGCCGCTCGCGGGTGATGCGCCTACTGATTGCGAATCGCTCGGCCCCTGCGAATTGTGGCCCGCAGGGCCAGATAAAGTTGGATGGTCCATGGCGGCGTTAAGCTGGATCGTGACTTATCGATAGCTCACTCTGGAAACAGACACAGCGCGCATACAGACGCCAAGCGTCAGCTACGTGGACGTCACGCACAGCCTTCTCGAGAAGCGGCGGACGCACTCAACAACATCCGGCGGGTACACTCAACCGGCGCTGTGCCGCCGGCGTGCGCGCATACGCAGAGCGCCCCAGCGCTTGTCAGATATTGAGCCGGATGCTCAGCCCCACGAGAGTCGAGCCGCCGCCCGCAAGGACGGCAGCATTCAGCCCATCTGGAGGCCAGCCATCTTTCGGCCTCGTATCGACCGGCAATGCCGCCAGCAAGACGCCAGTGGCAAGTGCGCGGTCATCCATTCTCGAAAGCACTCCACCCGTGTGTTCCTCGGGCGGCAAGGTCGGCAGCCGGCAACACGCGCTCCCACAGCACAGGCCCGACTCAAGACCACAGCAGCACGTGCGGCGCTGCTGAAGCGATGCGTCTGCCACGCCTCTCGCCGTCCAGCGCGGAAACAGGCCGCTTATGCCGATGCTGCATATCAGGCTGGCCGCAACGGCCAGCCGGCTGATGGAATAATGCCAGGACATACCGACCACATTATAGCTTAGCGTTGGTATTCGCGTCGACCTCAATTGCAATTGCCTTGGTCTTCTTGGTAACAAATCCTCGGCACGGCCCAGCGGCAGCAAGCGGACGGCACTTCCCGCTGTTGGCTCATCTACGCCCAGCCGGCGTGACGCCCTCACGTTAGGCGGCTTGGAGGAGACCGCCGCTCGCCCGCCGCCGGACCCCCTTGCAGGTCACAGCGGCTGCGCCCGACGGCCTCCCCCCGGAGTTTCAGCACGCCTTCGTCAAAGCCAGGCTAGAAACCGCGCACCTTGGCCGTGGCATCGCGGAAACCGCCTGCACCGCCAGCACGCATGCCGCCCATCGCGCGCCCACGTGCAGGGTAAGACGGCTCCACAGAGTAGCGCCGGTAGACACGCACAGGGGCCTGCGCCTGGTCTGTGCTCGGCGCCGGCTGCTCGGCAGCAGGTGCCGGTTGCGCCGCAGGTGCCGGCGCGGACCAGGTGTACCACCGACAGCAGCAGCGGCGCCGGCCACGCGCCTCGGCCTGCCCGGCCAATGCCAGCGTCACGACGCTGCACAGCAACAGAACTGCAATCAACTTGAACTTCGACATGGCAAACACTCCCTAATTCAGGCCGGCTGTGGATACGCACCATGGGCACTTGAACTCCACACGCCGGCAACCAGAAGGATCCCAGCAGGACAAAGCCCCACAATGGGCGCCGCTCCTGCGTTTATGACCACGTAGCCGCTACAGGAACTGCGATGGCGCGCCCGGTCGGCGGCGTATGCCCTTCGGCACGGCCAGTCAATAGACGGCCGCGCAGCGGCCATTAGATCCGCAAACTGCGGTGGAGAATAACGAGGTCCGGCGGCGGCGGGCCCTGCACGCGTGAGCACATCGCCTCACACGCCAGCACAGCCTCGGCCTGCGACGCATCAACGCCGACAAACACCCAAGTCGCATTGAACACCCACGCACCCACCCCCTTGGCTGGGGCGAACAGCGCACGCGAAAGTGGTGAGCAGCAGCACTCCCGTGCCGCACGACCGGCAAAGGCCCCCACGGTGCCGCCCCACTCGGGGCAATCGCCATGTGACCCGCAATACCCGCGCAGCGTCTCGCGACAGCAACAGCATGGACGGGCATACCCCGCCCCAGAAGCTTGCTCGCCGCCGCGACGGCTTCCGTCCACCAGGCGCGAGCAGAACAATTTGATGCGCCCGTTGGAACAACGGCACGCCATCGTAGGCTGGCCGCTGAAAACGGCCACTGGCACAAGCACCCACGCCAATGCGCGCCTCAGCACTGTACCAGGCCACGACCTGTGACGCCGATCCCACATGGAACGTGCTCGCTACGGATTCCTACCCGAATGCTACGCGCCGCCAATGGGCCGGTCAATGTTCGCAAGTGCGCGTGCTCCTGCTTGAATATCGGTATCGCAACGTCTAGCTGATTACTGGACGCACGGTATTGGGGGCGAGGCGGTGCTGTGAACGCCACCACGTGCCGCTGCTGCGGTCCAGCCAGCGCCATCCTCGCAAACCGGCCGGCAATTGGTAGCTTCGCCGTCAAGTGCCTGCCGGTGCTTGCGTTCACACGGGCGTGGCCGCACGTCCTTCACATGGCTGCATACTTGGCCGCTTTCGGCACCTCTTCCCAGGGTGCAGGCAGCGGGCGATCGCACGTTGGTGCGCAGATGTACTTGTTTGCCGCACCATTTCGTGCACTGGCGTCTCCCAAACACCATCTGTGAACTATGGCGCACGCCGCCGCGTCGATAACGGTGCACGCAAAAGCCGCATGCTATGCACGCCCCGTAGGCAAGTGGAGTTTTGGCAGATCGGGCACGCGCACCGTTCGGTGGTTGCAAATCTGGTTCTAGCAATGCTTTGCGCGCTCGGGCAGTCGTGTGGCTATCCCGCACGCACATTTGGCATCCCAAGTGCCATGGTAGGCGGCGCGGGTTTGCACTGCCTGCGCTGCGGCGCAAGAACCTATGTGGAACGTGCGGCGATGTTGATTTTTTTGTCCGTGGCCATCTTGATGGTGCCAGTGTTTTCTCCCGAGTCAGCAAGGCTGGATCCCACGGGCGTAGAACTGCGTGCCCGGTCCTGCGCGTGCGGGCAAGGAGGGGCTGCTTTGGCACCGGTCGCGCAGGGTGAGTGGTGGGTCTGCAAGAGCGAAAGTTTCTGCGTGCAGGCGTGCGACCGCGGTTGCGCGGTGCAGCTTGCAGAGCAGTGCGAGCAGTGGAAGCACCGGTTGAGCCGCCAGTGGCTCGGGCCGAACGCGTGCCGGCGGTGGGAGGTGAGGTGCGTGGTGGTTTTGCATCGTTCGGCCGCTGCTTACGAGCGCGCCGTAGGAGGAGCGGTACGGACGGCTGGCGCCAGTACACTGCACCTGGGTGCCGACGGAGTGGTCTGTCGCCGCATCGACCTGAGGGGAGATCGGTATCGGGCAGCGTTGGCGGCGCTGCCGCACGAGATGACCCATGTGGTGCTGGCGGATTTATTCGTCGACCGCCCGCCGCCAGCGTGGGCAGACGAGGGGATGGCGACGTTGGCCGATGCGCCGGCCAAACGGGCCGGGCACGCTGCCGACCTGCACGCTGCCCTGGCAGGGGGCCGTTGCTTCCGCTTGGTCGAGCTGTTGGCACTGGAAGACTATCCGCCGCCGAATCGCGTACCGGTGTTCTACGCCCAAAGCGCGTCGCTGGTGCAGTTTCTCGCAGAACTTGGCGGGCACGAAAGCATACCGCGTTTTCTGCTGGTTGCCCGCGAGCAGGGGTACGACGCCGCCGTGCGATCGACGTACGGCCTGGACAGCGTGCGGGACCTGGAACAACGCTGGCGCCGGCAGGCTCTCAGGCAGCGTTGATGGCGGTGCTGCCACACGCGGTGCCGGTTATTCTTCTTCCTCACCTTCGTTGCTGTCCAAGGGCGAAGGGCTAGGGCGCGAGCCGTTGGCAGATTTCCGCGCCGGATCGGCGGTGCTGCCATCCTGCGCAGCAGCTTGCGCTTCTGTGCCGTTGGTGTCTGGCACTCCATCCGCAGGGGCAGGACTGTTTGAGCCTTCAAGGCCGTCGAGATAGCCGGTCACCTCTTCGTTGAACTTTTCCAGCGTATCCACTAGTTTCAGCCACTTGTCGGCTTCCTGCTGATCTTCGGTCGCGCCGCGACTGGCCAGCTCATCGACCAGGTCCGAGAGTGCCAGCATGTGATCGCTGTTGGCGGCCACGAGTCTTTCCAGGCCGAGATTGTCCTTGAATCGATGCAGGGTCTGCGCCGCGCGGCGGACCTCGGGCAGTTTCTCTTCGAGTTCGGTGATCTCGGCCTTGGCCCAGCCCCCGAACACCACCTCGCGTGCCTGCCGGTGGACACTCCCTTTGACGCGCCACGCCTCTTGCAGGTCCTTGAGCATCTTCTCAAGTTCAGGTTGGTCGGGTTGCTCGGCTAGGGCCAGCTTGTATTTGTCGATCGCGTCGTCGATCTCGAAGGCATCTTGGGCCTGGCGGCCCAGTTCGATCAACACGTCTGCCCGCGCCTGGGCCTCCGCATTGTTGATGGTACGTTCGAGGCTCTCTTGAAGCCCGGCCAGGTCCTCCAAGCGGCGTTCGAGCTTTGCCGTTTCATCGGCTGCCTGGCGCAGCCGCGGCCGGTCTTGCAGGCCCAAAGACTGGGCCGCGGCCACCAGTTCTTTTAGGCGGTTGGTCGCCACCTTTGCACTGCGGCGGACCTCGCTCAGCAGCGCAGCGCAGCCGTCTCGTGCTTCTTCGTAGCGCTTGGCTTCGTTGAGCGCGTTGATCCTGCTGACGGCCGCATTGAGTTGCTCGTGCAGCGCACGCAAGTCCCGTGCCTGCGAATCGAGCAATCGCTCGAAGGCCGCTTTTTCGCGGCCTTGCTCGTCGATGGGGATCCGCCGTTCCATCTCCATCCACTCTTGGAGAATCGGTACGGGGAACTGGAATGCGACCTGGCCGGCCTGCAAGACTTGCACATAAGCCAGACCCGAGAGTGACGGCGTGGTTACGTAGCCGTCTCGATTCAGCTCCAGCAAGTCACGGTCGGTCATCCGGTCGAAACCGCGGTCGCTCACCCGCACTTGAATTGTGGCCCCATAGGCGGGCTCGCCGGTGGCCTGATCGACGAGCCGCAGTCGCAACCTTCCCCCTTGCTGCACGGGGAGATTTACGGCCACAAAGCGCACGCTGCGGCTGCTCGTACGCCATGGGTCTCGCAGATTGGAGACGACGCTGGCTGTAAATGGCCGTTCTCCCTTGTGATTGGCGGCTGTCGAGGGCTGCAAGATCAGCACCGTGTTGGCAATTGGCGTTTGCCGGCGGCCGCCATTGGGGAGATTCTCCACGCGCAGCACCTGAAAGACCGTGCCCTGCGGCAGCCAGCGTTCGATCGTTTCGCGGCTCAACGCCGCAGGAAAGCGCAGATAGACTTCGCCCGGTTTACCCCTTTTGGGCCGCACCTCGGCTTCTAGCACCAACTCGCGGCGGACGACATCGCACACGGCCTTGGGCACCCACTGGCGGTCGGGCGTATGCATGCTGCGGCAGGGGCCCAGCAGGCCGCGCGGCCCGTCGTAGCGTCTGCTGCTGATGCGGTACGTGCCGCCTTCAAACTCGACCGAGACCAGGAAGACCTGGCCAGAAATGCCGAGTTCGGCCGCCTCGGTGGGAGAAAGGGCGAATTCTTCCAACGGCTGCTCTCCCAGCCGGTCGGCCAGCACATGCTGCGTCACCACCTCCACGCTAAACACGTCTTCGAGCAACACGAGCAATTGGTCGCGAGCCTGGCTGAACACCGCCTCTTTGTAGAGGCGGGTGAACAGGGGATCGTCTGAAAATCGCAGCACGACCTGCACCGCATAAGCCGCCCCAGCCGGAACGCTACTGCCTGGGGGGGCCGCCAAGCTGCAAGGCGCGGGGCTCAAGGCGGCAGCGACCGCACAGCCGATGAGCGCCCAGGCCGTGGCGCGCTTTGTGCGAACTGTGTCCACGGCGCTACGGTTCCAGCCGCCAATCTTCGACGCGCCCAAACAGCGAGATCGGGTCCAGTTCTGCATGCAACACCGTCGGAGCAAGGGCCACGTATACGTCCAACTGCCAAAGGGGGATGACGATCGCAAGCTGGTTCACTCGATCGTGGATGGCATGCGTCGTCTGACGGATGTTAAGGAAACGCTTGTGCTGCTTGAGGTCCTGTAGCAGGCCGCTCATTGCGGCGTCGGGCTGATAGCCGAGCAGGTTGTCGCCGCCTGGCGGCACCTCGGCAGGATCCAGCAGGGGGCCAAGCCAAAAGGTGGCATCGTCAAAGTCGTGCCGCCACCAGGCGAGATCGAAATTGTGGCTGAACACCACGCGATCGTGGTAGTCGAAGGAGCTGACCGGCACCAGGCGGATATCCAAGCCTGCCGCAGCCGCCGCCTGCTGCTGGATGGCCTTGCAAGCGTTCTCGATTGCTGGATCGTTGGTGGGATAGATCAGATCTAGCGAGGAGAGCAGATTGCCCAGTTCGTTGCGGGCGCGATCGGCAAAAGCGGATGCCTGCCCCTGGTTGAAGGGCGCAACGTTGGCACTTGCGGCCCAGCAGTCGCTGGGGAAGGGCCCGTTGAGCGGTACATGATCATTGGGGTGTCCCGGCGGGCGGAAATGCTGAGCCAATATGGACTCGCGGTCGATCGCATGCGCCAGTGCCAGCCGCAGGTTTTCGTTCTGCATGGCAATCTTGCGAAAGTTGGGGGCGAGGAACCAGACGCTCGGGCTGCGCAGGGCCACGATCTTGTGATTCAACTCCAGCTCGGCAACATGTTCCGGGCTAACGCCGTAGATGATGTCCAGCTCGCCCCGCTGAAAATCTCTGAGCGCGGCCACCGAGTCTGCGTAGCGGCGCATGACGATCTCGCGCACCAGCGGCTTGCCGGGCTGGCGGTAGTGCGGGTTGGCCACAAAGCGAATCGAATCTTGCTCGCGATAACTGCCATCTAGCACGTAGGGACCGGTACCCACAGGCCGTTCGCCCAAGGCGCGAAGCTGCCGCTTGAGTTGCTCCTCTGGCGCGTTCTCGTCGAATACGTGGCGGGGGAGAATGGCAAAGTCCATCAGCGCTAGCGGCTGCCAATAATCAGCCTGAAGCAGAATGCTCACCTCGCTTCTTCCGGTCTGCACGTCTCCCACCAGGCTGGCCCAGGCGGCTGCATAGCACGGCAGGGCCGAGTTCTTCATCAATTTGACGGTCCAGGCTACATCTTGCGGTAGAAGCCGATAATCGGCCGCCTCTCCTTCCGCCGCGTCCGACCAGCGGCAGCGCGGCAACCTAAACTTGCGGCCCCGCTTGAGCGGGATCGGGCGGCCCACGGCAAGCTGCGTTTCGTAGTGCCACCCGGCCAGCTCATCGTGGGTCAGGCGGACCAGCCTCTCGAACAGCAGTGCCGCCGCATGCCGCTCTACCGGCCGAGAAACCGCAAAGGGCAAGAACGTCTTGGGCAGTTCTGGATAGGCGACGCGCAACACGGGGTAGGCTTCCGCCACGTCGCGGCGCAGCCCTTGCAGCTCGGGATGCGTGGGCCACACAGCCTCCGCCTTGCGGACCAGCTCGCGTGCCACCGCCGGGTCGCTGGACTTGAGCCGCTTTGCCTCATTGAGCATGCCGCTGGCGCGGCTGAGCATCATTGCGCGGAACTTGTAAGACTCGCTGCCGGGCTGAACTGCGTCCCGCCGATCCAATTCTTGCAACAGCTTGCGTGCCTGTTCGTAGTCCTCTCGTTCAAACGCCTGCCGCGCCTGCGGCAAGAAACATCGCTCGATGCGCACTTGCATGTGCCCGTCAAGCTGCGCGTGATTGCGCAAGACAGGATCCGCTGCCACCAGGCCATGCAAGCGGTCCCACTCCGAGGCCGCGGCGGGGTCGCCGCTTTCGATCATGGCATCGAGACGGCCCAGGCGGATGTTCATCAGCGCCCACACGAGCGGGTCTCGGCAGAGAGCGTGCCACTCGTCTCCTTCACGCAGGCCCCGCTGGACAGCAGAGGCATGCTCGGCCAGGGCGGCCGCCAGCAGCTTTTCGGCCTGCTCGACGCGGTCCTTCACCGCCGCGGAGTATTTCACCGAACGGCCCGGCTGCGCCAGCAGCTCCTTCTTCATCTTCAGCAAGTTGGCTGCCCGCGTGAGCATCCGCTGCTCATAGTAGATCAGTCGCACCACATCCGCGGCATACACCGGAATTCTGCCCTTGCCCTCGGGCTGCTTGCTGTAGGCGGGAAAGTAAATCTTCTTGTTCTCTCTAGGACGCTGCCAGGGGTGTCTCAACAGGCCCAGCCTCTGGGTACGGCCGTTGCGGTAAACGAGCTGGTCGTACACCCTGGCGGCCTCTTCCAATAAGGCCTCTGTTGCATCGGCCTCCCCATCGCTGCTTCCCAGCGTGCCAGCGCGGCTTCCCTTACCGCTATCGTCTTCTTGCTCCGATCGGTCGAGAGGGCTTGTGCCCGAGCTGCTGGAGGAGGGGCCGTCTTCTTCCTCCTCTTCATCCTCGTCGAGAGACGTGGCGGCCTTGGCCGGCTTGCCATTCTTGGATGAACCACGCCGCGACCGCGCGGGTGGAGATTCGTCCTCCTCGCTCGCATCGCTGGGCGTGGCGCCGCTGGCTTCTCCCTCCTCGTGATCCGACGACGGAGGGGGAGTGTCTTGCTCCTCCTCATCGGCCTGCATCTCATCGAGCGGCGTGGCGCCGCCGGCGTCGCTGCGGTTGCTGGGAGACGTGCCTGAGGCGCTGTTGGGCAGGTCTTCCTCTTCCTCCTCTTGCTCCTGGGCCTGCCAGGCCAGTGCCGCAGCCGCCGCCAGGCTGGCCGGCGTACCTGCCCGCACCGGCAACATCCACCACCAACACGCGGCGCAGCCGCCCAGGAGGGCCAGCATGCACGCACCCCGCCAGCAGTGCAACCTCGCGATCATGGCAACACCAGCTCCAGCATCTGGTCGTATTCCTCTGCCTCGGCGAATCCGGCCGTGCGGCATGCATCGCTCATGTTGGCGAAAACGCGTCGTGCCACCTCGAAGCGCTCCGGCCCAGCAAACTTGAGCACTGCCAGCGCGTTGCGAAAGTGATCCAGAGCCAGCTCTGGCTTTCGGCTATCTGCGAAGTGAACCGCCAGGTTGTTGAGGATCTTCGCCCGCTCCAGATCGTCCACGGCATACTTCGCCAAGCCCTCAACCAGCGCTACCATGCGTTCGTCGATTACGTCCATACGCTCGCTCCCCCTGTACGCTTGCGGCTCAAGCCGCACGGCTTGCGGCTCGTCTGCCTTCAACCCGCAGGCGCGCTTGCACTCTGCGATCTGGCGCGACAATCCAAACACATTGCCCACGTTGAATGCCTCGGCCAGCATCGCCTCTCGCGCCGCCTCCTGCCGGAGCGCTTCTCGCGCCGCCTGCTGCTGCTCTGCCCGCTGGAGCAGGCAATGTGCAAGGTTCAGGTGTGCCGGAGCGAATGCCGCATTAATCCGCAGTGCGCGGCGGAACTTGCGTTCGGCGGCGGCCAGATCCCCTTGCCGCACATGCACGTTGCCCATCAGGTGGAGCAGGAAGGGGGCACCATGCACGTCGAAGGCCCAGGCGCCGCGCTGCAACAAATCTGGCAACCGTGGGCTGGACGGAAAGCCGAACCAGATGCGCATGGCGCGATACTCGTCTCCGAGGTGGCCCTCGACGTGCACTTGCAGCAACGACTCATTCGCGCGGAAGCGCACGGCATGCTCGCCACGGGGAAGAAACACAAAAGGCGCGCGGCTCTCTGACAGGGCGGCCACGTTTTCGACGGCCAGCCGCGTGCCGTCGACCTCTACGATGGCCGCCCCGGGCGGAACCCGCACCCCATGCTGTGCCTGGATGCGCTGGCATTGCAGATCGTCGTACTCGCGTGATACGCCCGCCAGGCCCTCCGGCGATTTTCTCTTGCGCGATGGCTGGCGCCCAGGCTGTTTCTGGAATCGCTTGCTGGTGGATGCCTGCCCCTGCGCATCGGTACCAAATGCCTGCCCGTCTTGTGCAGCCGTCGTTGGGTCGGCCCGAGGTTGGTCTGTGGCAGCAGGCGCGACTACGTCTGTGCCGCCCGCCTTTTCGGAGTGGGCGGAGCGTGCCACGTCGCCCGTGGGCTGCATCTCAGAAGGCAGCTCCGGCGCGCGCCGGCCAGCCGAGGCTGCCCCCCTCTTTCCGGGCATGGCGAGGCCCGGCACACGGCGATCTTTCTGTCCCGTCGTGTCAGCACCGTGTTGCGAGTCGGTGCCTGGCGCCAGCCCCAGCCCCAGCGGCTGTCCACCCGCCCGGCCCATGTAATAGACTGCGGCGAGTCCAGCCACTCCGACGAGCAGTGCGGCAGCCACGCCTGCCGCCGTATAAAGCAACATGGAGCGCGGGGGGGAGAACCTAGGCCGCCGTTGATGCAGCCCGAGTGCCACATCCGCGCTCGCCGCACCAGACAAACCTTCGGCAGAGCTGCTCTCCCAGATTGGGTGCGGGGCCGGAGCCGCAGGTATTGCTGGCGCGGGCGCAGCTTCAACCGGCAGGATCGACGTGGGAGGTGTGCTGGACACGTGCAGATGTTCTCCCCCTGCATGCTCGCCGCGCACGGGTGGAGGCGGTGTCCCGCGCAGCACTGCCGGCACCGGGAGATTAGCCTGGGTGTCCTCAGCCACCACCATGATGCCCTGGCAGCGGGGGCACGGCACCTGGCGGCCTTGCAGGCGGTCTGAGGCCGTGTATCTGGCACCGCATTGGCTACATACGACGATCACGGTAGCGGGTCGATCTAGTAATGGTTGAGGAACAGGATGTACAGATCGAGCGGCAGGCCATCGTGCGCGGCGATGGCGAGTTCGGGCACAGCCGTCACGGGATTAACGGCAAGGTCCGTGGGCGTCGTGCAGCGGGCCGGGTAATCGACGACCAACGGCTGCCCGCCGTCGGCATGCATAGCGACGAGGGGATAGTAGGCCTGGCGGCGATGTGCGTTGCTGAAGAACCAGAGCCGCTCTCCACTTGGTTCCCAGGAGGGGCCTTCGGAGTCGAAGTCGGGATTGACAATCACGTCGCTGGCGAGCGTGACCCCTTGGGGATCGGGTTCGAGACTACAGACGTGGATCTGCCATGGCTGGCCTTCTCCCCCGGCGCGGAGGTAGAAGGCCACGCGTTTATCGTCTGGAGACCAGGTGGGGCTGCGCACGGCTGCCGCAGCGGGCATGGGCAAGGGAACCACTTCGTTCTTGGCGAGGTGGAACACGGCGACCTCCGGCTGGCCGGCGGCGCTCGCTGGCCGCACGATGGCAAGGCGCTGGCCGTCGTTGGCCCAGCGGGGCGCAGAACCTGGCCCGAACGAACGCAGCACGTCGGCCGGGCCCTGGTCGTTCCAGGCTTCGTGCCAGATCTGCCCCTCTGCTTCGTACACCAGCCGCCAGATCCCGTCGGTCCTGCGGTAGAGGCTGGGGAATAGCGCGGCCCCTGCTGCCGTACTACACTGTCTGCCTTCGTTGCCTGAGGCTGCGAAGAATACGCGGCGGGTCCCTCCCTCTGCCGCCATGCGACTGAAGACGAAACTGCCCGGCGCGTTGATGCCCCAGCGGAACATCACGTCTCGGCTGCCCTCAGGTCCTGCCAGGGCATCTGGCAATTGCTGGGCAAGCGACTGAAAGACCAACACCCGGCTAGAGCGCGTCTTGAAGTTCGTCTGCTGGAAGGCCAGCCGCTGGCCATCCTGCGACCAGACCGGCAGGTAGTTGTTGTTGCCGTCCGTGAACAGCTTGAACATCACCACGGCGGTGATCTGCTCCTTGCGTGCGGCGGCCCGCAGCTCCTGGATGGTGGGAAAGCGGCTGGGTTCGAGCAACGTGCGCCCCAGGTCGATATTGCCGAATTCGCCCGGCAGCAGCTCCTCTCCCCGGACCGCAGAAGAACTCCCCCATGCGGCCAGCACTGCCAGCGCGAGCTGCATGAGGAGATGGCGGCTGGAGCGCGCAGCCGGCTCAGCCGAGAAGTGCGGCAATTCAGAAGGGAAACTCGGCCTGTTCATCGTTCGGAGACTCGTGGATGACGACCTTGACCTTGCCCCTCTGGTTGGCAGGCCGCAGCTCGAACCAGTAACTCACGGCCTCCGAGCCGGTGGCCCGCACCCGCAGCAACGTGCCTCGCGGCGTCTGGAAGATAGGATCGATGATGAAGCCAGCACCCCGCGCCGGCTCGAACACCACCTCGCCGGCATCGTAGCGCTCCAAGATCCACCAATCGAGCACGTCTTTCCTGCCCGGGTCGAGGGCGCCCTCCACGCGAACCGCCGAAACGTCTCTGGCCCGAGAAGCCACGCGCTGCCCCAGAAACCACTGCGAGTTCGTATCTCGTGGATCGACGTGCGGGTAGAGCCGCACGGCGAGCTGCACGCTGACCGCGCGGCGCACCGACTCCATGCCCTCGGGGCCAAGCGTGCCGCGCACGCGCCGCCATTTGGCGGCATTGGTGCCGATCTGACCGGCGGTGATCTCGGCTATGGCATCGACCGCTGGCCCGGTCTCCTCAATCAGCCTCGCACTGTCCTCGTAGGGGATGCCGTGCCGCTCAAGGTATTCTGCCATAAGCTGCATCTGGATGAGCTTGCCCAGGGCATTGACCAGTTCGCCTCGTTCTGCGTTCTCCCAGCCGGCGACGGTCTTTGCATCAACCCACTTGGAATGGGCCTGGGCCAGCTCCCGGCACTGCCGGCGCAGCTCCTGGACGACGGCCGGAGCAGCCTTGGCACGCGCGTATGCCGCAATCAGCGCTGCGCGCTGTTCCTCAGGCGTGGGCCGCTTAGGAGGCTCAATGCCCTGCTCGCGCAAAAAAGCTGCCATTTGTGCGTCTGGCATGCTGCCAGCCTCTTGACGGAAGGACTGCTCGACCTGGCGGATCACGGCGTTGACACGCTCACGCGCCTTCTCTCGCGCAGCATTGCGAGACATCGATGGCACGAGCGAGACAACCTCGGCACGTCCCTTCTCCTCCACGATGGCGACGTTGCGCACCTCGCACTGTGACTGCGGAGAAGTCAGCCGCACCTCCAACCGGCCGGCTTCTGGCAACGCCACCTCAAGCACGACCTGGGTATGGCCAATGAGTAAAAACTCAACAACGTCTTCGTAAGCCACGCCCTCTTCGCTGAAGCTAAGACGGCGATTCTTGTTCTTGGCCGTCAAATCGACGGGTACCACCTCTGGCGGCACCGGCCAGCGTGTTGACTGGCCCCAAGCGGCAGGGCTCGCCCACAATAGCAAGGCAAACAGTGCAAAGGCCCAACGCGCCGGCTGCCGGAACACGCTAACCCCGATCATGGCATCTGGCCCTCCCGCGCTTCCGCCGCGCCTTCTCTGGGTGCATGAGCCGGCGGGTTGGCCGCCAGCGCTTCCACCTCAGGCAGCCTAAGGAGCAGCAGCGTACCGTCCGCCAGGGGCTGTGCAACCTTGCGCTCGCCGATCGGTGCCGCCGCGCACACGGCGAACGAGCGAGTCGGCATCCGCTGCTCCCACAGGCATCGACCATCTTGCACGCTCAGGCCCAGCAGCCTACGGTCGTCGCTCACCACCAACGCGTCACCAACCAAGAACGGCAGGCCGCGAATCCGCCCGCGGATCAGACCGCTCTCGCTCTCCCAGGCCACGGCGCCCGCCTCGCCCTGCGGAGACACCGCCGCCAAACGCTTATGGTCCAGCACCACCACTACGCGGTCTGCTCGCAGGGCTGGCCCTGCCGTCACCCGCCCAGACAACTCGACAAGCACTTCGGTTTGCAAACCCGCATCGATCATGTGCAGACGCCGCTTGACATCGGCCAGATAGATCTGCCTGCCGTGAACCACCGGCGCACCTTGCAAAGCAGCAGACAGTTCCCATTGGGCTTCCACGCGCCATTCTTGCACGCCCTCTGTTTCTTCTAGCCGCAGCACCCGCAATCGGCTGCCGCCGTCGGCCAAGAGCACAGACGATTCTCCCAATACCGTCACGTGAGCCGGCGACGGCGTGATCAGCGATGGCAGTTCCCACTGGAACGGCTGCTCGTTCGCTACCTGGAGCGGCCGGCCGTCCAGCCGGCGGCGATACACGAATCCGTCCGCGCACGCTGCAACCAGAAACTCGCCCATCACGCCAGGTTGCCCGTGCAAAGGCTGGGGGAAACGAATCTCTCGCCATGCCGCTTCTGCCCCTGCCAACAGCCGCAGGCGCACGCTTGCGCCTTGCTCGCATGTGCAATATAGATACGTCTCGCCCGGGCGGCCGCCCTCGAGCAGGCGGATCTCGCTCTGCTGCTCGGCGAACATGGCCTGCACCGCAGGCTCGAGCGGCAGCAGCTCTGATACGACCGCGGGGCCTCCAGCATGGCGGAGTGGCTCCCGAGAGGGCACCACGCACGTACGGCCGCAACGATCGACCACAAGCGCGCCCGCGTCCGACAGGGGCAGCGGGTCAGCCGCCGGCCAAAGCCCGAGCGGCCGCTGCCAGAGCCGCGCGCCTGTATCGGCATCGACGGCCGTAAGCAGGCACTGCCGGCCTCGTGCATCGGCATGCGCCAGGTACAGGGTCTCTCCGTACTCGTCTATTTGTGCCTCGTGCAACGGCACGCCCTCCACGGCAGGTACGCCGTCTCGCGGCCAAAGCTCTATGAGTTTTCCCTCCACCACGTTCACAGCCAGCTTGCGCAGCCTGCCGCCAACCATGGCCCACACAGCATGCTCGTCCTGATACACGGCCAGGCAGCGCGTGGTGCCGGAAGCGCCGCCCGCCGCTACGCGGCCCTGAGATTCGACGACCCGAAACACGGCCTCGCGTGGATTATCCAGGTTGAAGCCGAACAGGCCCACGTCCCCCGCATCAGTGACCAGCAGCATGCGATCCGGCCACATGTCCGGAGCGAACCACGACCAACCCCTGATCTGCTCGCGCTTCCTGGGCAAGGCACGCAGCGGTGATCGCCCCTGGCGATCCAGCAGGTAACACGCCAGTGCCATCTCGTCCAGCGAGCGTGCCTCGGGTAGGACCAGGTAACGATCGAGAACAACGGGCGGGCTGCGCACTGACCCATGTGCATGCCCCGTGTACAGCACACTCACGCAGGGGTCCCTGGCCTCATCATCGATGGCGCGCGGATCGATCGCAAACACACGCTTGCTCGCTGCGGGAAAATAGACAAGCGGGTTCTTGCTCTCCTGGTTGTACGTGCCAGCGACCGTCATCGGCTCGCCTATGTGGAAGCGGCACAGCTCTCGACCGAGCACCATTTCCAGGCAGCGGATCTCTCCGTCAGCAGTGGGAAGCAAACCGCGCACCCGCCCCACCTTGTCGTTGGGCCCGTTGTACAGATGCACAATCGTTGGCGGAGCGGCCAGGTCGCTTCCGGCGGGAAATCTCCACAGCAGCTTGCCGGTGGCCTCTTCGATGGCAAGCAGCGAATTGTCGTCCGTCGAAATGGCTACCAGCATGGCCGGTGCAAACAGGTTCGCTTCGAAGCGTTGCGGAAGGCGGTACGAGTCGATGCCCAGCCGCCGCGCCCACAAGAACTCCCCCTGGTTGCTGAATGCATACAAGACGCCCTGCGCCAAGGCCAGGACAACCTTCTCTTGCCGCGATGAGGCAAAAGCCCGACCGATGTCGAGGGTCGCCTGCCGCTCGCCGTCCTGCCAAGCCACGGCCAACGACGTAAACTCGCCGCCGGGCACTCCGGCGTGGTTGGCAGCACCGCCTCCCTCGGCCTCCGCCAGACTCACGCGGCGGACGCGTTTAGGCTCCAGCGACTCGAAGCGCTGCCGGCGTTCCGCAAGCTCGCTCGATGCGGCCAGCTCTGCGTAGCGCTGTACCAGTGCGTCGACCTGCTCGTACACCTGGTCGAATGGCACGGCACTCAGATCTCGTCCCGCCGGTTCAAGCAGCTCCGCCGCTTTCTTGCAAGCTGACGCCAGCCCGACAATTTCTGCTGCACCGGCGATGCTGCGCCGCAACTCCTCGGTACGTTGCGGCACCCAATCCTCCGTGCGGCCGCGGCCAATGGTAGCTAGCAACTCGTGTGCCTCTTGTGCCCGGCGTATCTCCTGCTCGGCCGCCGGCAGGTCTTCGTCGCTCCAGGTGCGCTTGAAAAAAACCGCTACCAAGCCGCTCCTGTTCTCTTGCTGCCTGCCGCGCACGCCCAACCTCGCCAGGGCCCGCGAATTGAAGCTCCCCACCAACCGCTCCAGACCCTGATACAGGTCTGCACAGTAGTCGTTGTAGGCGGGATTGTCTCGGTGCTTCTTGAAGATCTCCTTCGTGAGTTCCAATCCACGCACCGGGTCTCCCGTAAGCGACTGCGTCTGTGCCTGGGCAGCGCACATGTCGACAAAAAATGGCACCTGGGCCGCATTGGGATCGTCCGGATAATCCTCCTCGAAGCGCAAGAACTCCTTGCGTGCCAGGGTCCAACTTTGATCGTCGTACAGCTTCTTGGCGTCTGCCCAACGCTGCGCGGGGGTCTTGGTGTACTCGATGTATTGTTGATAGCCCACAACGCCCGCTAGTACCACGACCGAGGCCACGCCGGCGGTGATCAGTCCGCGCACGATCTGCTCGCCGCGTCGCAGGTTCCGGGCGGGACGCCGCCCAGCAGCCTTGCTGGCCGCGGCCGATGGCTGCACCACACCAAACAGCGCATCGGCGGCCGCAGGATCGCTTGCACCGCGATCTAAGGGCACACCGCCTTGGGACGCGGTGGGCATGTGCGCAATGTCGTCTTGCGTTGCGGGCAGCGCGGCCGCTGTCTCGATCGGGGGTGGCCACGCCTGGGGCGGCGCGACAGGCGGCCACGATCCTGCACCATCCACGGGCACGGCACGCCCAACTTCGATCGGCACACTGTCGCCGCCAACAGGCTCCCATATCTCGGACCGAAGCGTTGGAGGCACATCAGCAGAAGCTGAAGGAGCATCGACCGGTACCGCCTGTTCAAAAGCGATAGGCGAGGGGGCGCCGACCGGAATGGCTTCGGCAAACGCGAGAGGCGGCGGGTCGATGCCTGGATTGCTGCGGTCGCCGGGAGGCAGAGGTTCCGGGGAGTTCTGGCCGAACGCCGACTGCTCATGGGCGGCATGGCCACCGGGCGGCAGAGCGGCCGGTATGGCCGATGCCTCAAGCTGTTCAATGCTGCAAGTCGCAAAGGGATCGGCTTGTACGTAAGCGTTGTCGGATACCGCTTCAGCGATCGGCACGTCTTCGTCGGCCGCGCCGCTTGAGAAAAGCTCGACAGACACGTCTTCGGGGCCGGCAGGCGGTTCTCCGACGAACTCGGCCGTCTCGTGCTGTGCTGAGGAAAGCGGCTGCACTTCCGGCCGAGCATGCATCGAAGCCGCTCCAGCCGGGGATACGGGAGCATGCCCAGCACTACCTGCGGTGCCTTGCGGCCCAGCAAGGCCAGTTTCGGGCACGGTGGGCCGCGCCTGCGCGCCAGGCGTGCCATGGACCGCGCCGGGGCCGGCTGCTGCGGCTGGCGGCGTGCCGGCGGGCATAATCGTAAATCGGCGGCGGCAGAGATTGTTGGGACACTGCATGAGATTGCCAACCGTCTCGGCACGCACGTGGTATGTCTCTCCGCAGCCTGGGCAAATGGTGTCTACCATTCTGCCGCCAGCGGTAGGCACGGGAGCTGAGCTGATTGGCGCGCCAAGCGCATCAAGCTGTCGCGCAACTTCATCAGGGTGCGGCCGGTTCGCAGGGTCGATGGCCATCATCCGTTCGAGCAGCGCGTCGAGTTCGGCAGGCACGTCTGGGCGGAAGTCGCTCGCACGCGGCCGCGGCGCCATGGCGTGCTGGCGGCGCACCTCGGCCGTGCTTGTCCCTAGGAATGGCGGCCGGCCCACCAAAGCATAGAAGAGCGTGCAACCTAACGAGTACACGTCCGCCGCAATCGTGACCCCATGCGGATCCGCTGCCTGTTCCGGGGCCATGTAGGCGGGTGTGCCGAGCAATGTGCCGCTGTGGGTGACGCGGCGTGGATCGCCGTCTAGGTCCTCAATCCGCGCCAGCCCAAAGTCGAGGATCTTTGCCGCATCATGCGCAGCGGCAAGCTGAATGTTCTCGGGTTTTATGTCCCGGTTGACGATCCCTCGGCTGGCAGCGTGAGACAGCCCACGTGCCACGCCCGCCAGCAGCCGTGCCACCCGACCAATGGGCAGCGGGTGCTCGCACTCAACTGCCTCTGCAAGCAGCTTTCCTTCGACAAACTCCATCACCAAGTACGACCATCCCGAGTGTTCGTTGCGGTCGTATGCCCGCACGATGTTCGGATGCTCGAGCCGCGCACTGGCGGCAATCTCCCGCTCGAAGCGAGAACGCAGCATAGGATCCATCGACTTGGGGATCTTCACGGCCACCACACGTCCGCCCATGTCTGGCTGCACGGCGCGGTACACTTCTCCCATGGCACCGCCGCCGATCCACTCCAGATCTCGGTAGCGGCCCAGCACCTTGCGGCGGCAGTGGGGGCAAATCCAGGGCACGGCCGCTGGGGGCTCAAACGTCTGGCGGCACGCCGGGCAACGGGTCATGGCCCGCCTCCGCTGCTCGCAGAAGTTCCGGCGCGCTTGATGAAGTGCACCTGGTCAATCCTCGCTCCTGCGGCTGCATCCAATACGCGTACCACAAGTTCGTGGGGTGCGCCGTCAGCCGCATCGAGCGCCAGCTCGCCGGTCTGCTTGATGTCTCGGGCCGCACGGATGGCGTTCTCCAACTCGTCCAGCGCGGCGGGCTGGCCATCGACCAGCACTTGGCCATCTTCAGAAAGGATCACGACCACGTTGGTCTTTTCGACCTCTTGCATGGTGACGGTGCTTGCCCCTTCTTCATTGGCCCGGGCTTGCGGCAGATCGAGCGTCTTTTGCAGGGTGTAGGTAGCGGCGATCATGAAGAAGATCAGCAACTGGAAGACCACGTCGATCATCGGCGTCATGTCCATCTCCGCCTCGCCGCCGGTGGAGCGGTGGAACAGGGGCGCAGGCGGCACGAACTCTTCGAGCTGGGGATGCTCTCCGATCAGCCGCCATTGGGGATCCTGTGGACCGCGTGCCTGGTCTTCTTCTTTCCACACGCCGTCTTCGATACCCTGGGCCAGCCGGTGGAAATCGATCGACCGGCCGGGACCGGTTTCGCTTGCGGTGCGCACCAGCCAGGTTCCAGGGTTCATTGCTGTTCCTCTACCCCCAGCCGAACTTTTCCCAGGTTGCCGATGCGGCCCAGGCTGTCGACAAGCTGGCGCACCTGTACGTGCTTCGTTTGCCTGTGTGCGCTGATGATGACCGGAAGTCCGCCGCCGGCCTGGGCTGCATTCTCTTGCACCTGCTGCACGAGCTGCTCCAACGGCCGCTCGAGCTGCGGATCGAGCTTTTCGCCCAGGTAGTAGCGGCCCTGCTCGTCGACAAGAATCATCTGCACGCCGTCGGGAGATACGCCGATGCCATGTACGGCCCGCGGCAGATCGACGGGGCTGGCGTTGGCAAGGGCATTCGTGAGCATGAAAAAGATCAAGAGCTGGAAGGTGACGTCGATCATCGGCGTCATGTCGAGGTCGATTTCCTCACCCCGGCGGCGCGGCTTCTGCGCGGTCCACGCGGCAGCCTCGTCGGCCGCCTGTTCCGGATCCTGCTCGAGCACCAGCGACGGCTCCCTGCCTGGGCCGTGCGGCATGACTTGCACAATCTCGTGCACCTGCGTCACCACCTGCCACACGTCGCTGCCGCTGGTCCGCACGAGGTCTGTGGGGGCGATGCGGCCCTCCATGGCCCACTGCATCAGGGTAGAAAGGGGCACGCCCTGGTACTCGCGATCCAGTCGCACCACTTTGAGATCGTAGGCCTGCTCCGCCACGCCTGCCTCCTACTGCGGAAACCGCGACAGGTGCGGCAGCAGGCTCAGAGCCGCATGAGCCGCACGCTGCAAGTCAAGCTCGACCTTGGAGACATACTCGCGGAACAGCGTGTACGCCAGAATCAACGGCACTGCCAAGAGCAGCCCCTCGGCCGTTGTATACAAGGCCATGCCGATGTCGTTGGCCAGCGCGCTCGGGTCCACCTTCGTCTGGCCGGCAATCTTGCCAAAAGCGAGAATCATGCCCACAACCGTGCCCAACAGCCCCAACATGGGCGCCAGCTTGGCCAACAACAAAATGAGCGATAGCAAGCGATTGAGACGTGGCACAAGATCCAGTTCGATCAAGTTACTGATCGCGGTGCGCGTGGCCACCTTGCCCAACGGATATGTCTGTAGCGCCGTGGCGAAGATCTGCGGCGCCAGACTCGAATCAGACTGGCAGAATGCAAGCGCTCCCTTGATGCCTCCATTGGTCAGCTCCTGCTCAAGCTGCCCGAGAAACGTCGGCAAGTCGGTACGAACGGAGAGATTTAGAAGCACGCGCCAGATTATAAGCGCAGCTCCGCCTACGAAGAGCATCGCAAAGACGGCCGTAAAGATCGGTCCGTTGGCATCCCATAGCGTTTTGAGAAAGTTCATCGGGGTATTTGGCTCTCCACTTGCACGTCGTAACCACCGCCTCGCCGCACCACGCGAAACGTGGTCGAGGCGATCTCCTCTTCAGCCAGGTTCATGTACGCCAGTTCCATCTTCAGCATCCGCTCCTCCAGCTCGCGCGGCAAGAACGCCAGGAAGAACCCGCTGTCCGGCACCCCCAGGTATTGGCAGACCATGGCCACCGACTGCGGGTTCTCGTCGATCCAGTAGAGCTGCGTCTCGCTGGCAAGATCTTTGAGTTCCTGCTTGGGCGATGGGCTATCGAGGTTCGAGAAATACAGGAACTTGTCTCCGCGTGAAGGAAAGGCGATCTGTGCCCCCAGGCCCCCCATTTGGGCCAGGTAGTCCTGAGCATTGGCCGTCTCGAACCTGAGGATCCAGCGTGCCACGCGCGCGGCTCGGCCGGTGGGACCCCGGCCGCCCCCTCCGCCAGCCCCAGCGAGGTTCTCATTCAGTCGACTCTTGGCTGCCTCAAGGCGATCGCGCGCAGCTTTGGCCGCCTCGCGCGCCTCTTGCGCCATGCGTTTAACCTTCTGTTTCTGACCCTGCGTGTCTGGTATCTCTACCTCCGATTCCGGCCGCTCATCGACGGTCGCTACCTCCTCGGTGGGGGTCGTTTCATCAAGCGTCTCTTCTGCCGCGTTCTCCGCAGGCTCCAAAGACTCTTCAGACTCGGGACCGTCTCCCGGACCTTGATCCGGCGCAGCCGTGGGATCCGGGCTGACCTCGAGCACGTCCACACCCGGCGGTTCGACCGGCGTGGTCAGCACCAAGCGGCCGATCAGAACGATCAACAACACCAGCAGCAGATGCAGCACGATCGAGGCCGTGCTGGATAGCGGAAACTCGCCCCTAGGAGAGTACAGCGACCAGAAATTCTCGTCCGGGACCGAAACCAGGCGTTCCTCTTGCTGCTGCGGCGCTTGCGGTGCATTTGTCATGAGGTCACCCCCCACTCTGGCCAACTATGTTTGCCTACCCATATGTTGCCACGAACACGGCCGTGGGAAATGCGCCCAGCCGCGTTCTTGGCGGGGGCGCCGCCGGGCACGTCGAACACATAACTACTGTTTCTCCTGACGGCTGAGCCACTCTTGCCATCTCTTGCGGGCCACGGTCAGCTCCGCGACGCCGTCTCCCTCCTTGGGGCCAAAGCTCATGCCAGTGATCTGCTCCAGTGCTTGCCCAGCCGCGGGCCAGACCTTGCGCGAGAGCTTCGGCAGCACCTCGACGACCGGCGCCACCGCAGCCCGGTCGCCCAACCTCCCCAGCACTCTCAACGCACCGCGGTGCGCCCCTTCTCCCGCCTTTGCATCCTGTAAGACATCCAGGCACATTTGCAAATATGCCCGACGGCGGTCTGCCTGCGCGCGGTCGACCTTGACGTCGAGCTGCCCATAGATCAGCTCGTCCAGCTCCGTACCCTCGCGGCCCAGCCACGCCAAGCAGCGGCCCAGCGGAGCGATGCGAAAGCCTCGCTCGAGCTGCGCACGCGCAGCTTCGGTAGCCTTGCTGTTCTTGGCATCGAGCAGCTTGACCAGACCAGGCACCTGCGGCTCGAGTTCTGCAAACCTGGGCTTGCGGGCCTGAAGGGCGGCTTCGACCTCGGCTCGCAGCGCGTTGTTTTCGCAGGCTTCTAACATCTCCACGAGATCGAGTTCCGTACCTTCCTTTACACGACGCAACAGTTCCTTCTGTACCTCGGCGCGCACCGACCTATCGGCCTTCGAGTCCACGATCTCCGCAAGTTCTGGCACCGTAGCGGCGCCGAGCCTCTTGCGGATCGCCCCCAAGATTGCCCGCTTCTTGCGCGAGCCAGTGGCCTGACCACCGTATAGCTCCACAAGTTCCTGCAAGCTCTTGTCGCCAAAGGCGCCCGTTTCCAGCACCTCCTTCACGTCTTCTGCCAGCTCGGCTTGGGGCCCGCCGCGTGCCGCAGCGACGGCTTCGTCCAACGCCTGCTGGTCGGCCTCAGACAACTCCCCGTTTTCCGCACCCTGCCTCAACAGATCCAACAGATCCCTATGGTACGTGGCCGTTGTCGTCACATCACCCGGTATACTCGGCTTGCCGCTGCCAAGCAGCTCGGCCCGCAGTTGCTGGGCAACCGCCGCTGTGCCCCGCTCGCCCATCAGCCGCACAAGCTTCTTGGCCGTTGCCCGAAACTCCCCACAGCGCTGGAGCGGAAAATTGGGGAACTCGTGCGGCAAGATATTCTGCGGGTCCATGTACGCCAGAATCTCTAAACAGTCGTTCGCTGCCAAATTGGCTAACACTTGCTGCTGGCTAGCCGACAGTTGTGCATCGATCTTGCCGCCCGATGCCGCGCTGCCACCCTCGTTCTTCTTGCCTTTTGCCTTGGCAACCAGCTCCCGCAGCTTGTCTGGATCGGCCCCCGCCTTGAGCTGCGAGCTGCCCAGGGCTTCCCCTACTTCAGGAACGGTTCTACTCAATTGGCTCACCCACTCATCGAGCGAGCTGGTCAACAGCGCGGCATTGTGGAACCCATCCCCGCGTGCGTACGGGCAACATGTTGCCCGCGCCACCAGAAACACCGCAGCCGCGCACAGGATATGCAGCCAGCGCTGCCGCATGGTCAAGCCTCTTCAGCACGCACGTACATAGGGCCCTCAGGGGAGCGTCTTCCAGAGGCGCTGCCGCCGAAGCACGGGGGTCGACGTGTGGACCCCATGGCGGGCCATTTTAGATCGTTGCGGCGCAACTTGCAAATACGCAGTATCTGGCAAACCTTCATAGCACACGCGACCCCTATTGTCGTACGATCCAGGCGGCCGATTCTTACAAGCATCTCGGCCGTGGCGGGCATCGGCCCATGCGGTCCGACGTACCGCTGGCCTTGCCCGAGGCCCTTGCATACTGGTGCGTTTGGCCTCGGCATGCGACGTACGCGCTCGGCATGCTTGCTCAAATCTGCGCTTCGCGTACCATTCCAGCCGGCGCCCCTGCTTTCGAACCATGCTCGGCTCTACGACGCCGACTCTTTCTATCGGGCCAATACGCTGCCCTAGGATAGCGAACAACGTTTCTCCCGCGTCAGGCCGAAGCTACCCGCTCAGGTTGGGCTGGGCGTCGACAAGAACCGCGGCACATCCCACTTGAGTTGTGCAACCAGGCACAGGCCGCCGTGCCTGGAGCCGGGCCTGCCTGGCTGTCTTGCACCACGTCAAGGACTGGCGCGTTTGGCGAGTGCCGCTTTGCTCAGGCCGGCCCCAATGCCCCCAACTTGTTTCTCCGCGGCCCTGCCTTGCCAACATCTATTGCGATTATCTGTCTGCCGTAAACAGCACGTAGCGGCCTTGCTGGCCAGCTCGCAAATAAAGATCCCGGACGCCCTGAAACCGGTCCCAGGTGTCGTCAAAATCATCTTCTGTCAGAGAAAAGCCGTTGCTTTCGGCGTCAATGGCGAAGTAGCGTCGGCGGAACTCGTCCTCCATAGTACCCGCCAGAGCTGCGGCAATCTGTCGCACCTGCTGGGGCGTTTTCAGACTCATAATATAGTGCCATTCTGTGTACAGCCGTTCGCCTCCCAACACCACGTGATTGAGGGGGAACTCGCCGCCGTCCCAGGTCAATCGCACGTCGGCGAGCGCTCGATGCCTTGCGTCCCACGACTTGTCGCTATAGGCCCCAACGAAGTGATGCAAAACCGCCCTCGGCATGGCGGGCCTCTTTGCCGCAGGGCGCATGGCTGTAGGTCAGGCCATCACGGTGCCAAAACGTCAATGCTTCTTTGCCAAGACACTCTAACGATGCGCCAGGCGAAAATGAGCGCGGGCGGCATGGCGAGTCGGCGCAATGGCAGCACGACTTGAAACGTTCATTGTTCCTAGTGAAGCACGGCAGACAACGACGGCCTACCCCCGCAGCCATCGGTCGAACCAGTCGAAGGCCTCGGCCTGCATGGCGCGGTCGAAGCGGTGCCCGCCCGGGTAGTACGAGACTTGCAGGCGGTCTGCCGACCCCGCCTTGCTGTAGACCTCGCGCAGCATACGCTCGGCACGCTGCATTTCGGCCAGCGTGAACAGAGGATCGTCGTTGCAATTGAGCACGAGGCTGGGCCGAGGAGTGCGCAGCGCAAGAATCTCGGGATAGTCGAGATCCAAAGACAGGCCGGGGATGTAAATCATCCAGGTATGGGTGTAGCACTTGTTGAGCAAATAATCTCGCCAGGTTGTCATCATGCCCGCGCAGCAGGCGGCGCGCACACGGTCGTCCAACCCGGCCAGGTACACGGTGCGCAGCCCCCCGCCCGACAGCCCTCCGCACCCGATGCGGTCTGCATCCACGTCCGGCCGGCTGCATAGATAGTCGAGCGCGCGCTGGTCCTCTGCCAAAAACACGCCAGCCCACGTAGTTCCCGCGCAAAACAGGCTCTTGGCCATCAGGTGCTCGTGCGCCGCCGCAAAGCGATTGTATGCGTGGATCTCTTCCTCAGCTTCGGGGTCGGCCTCCCGCAAGTTTCCCCGTGCAGGCTCGGCCAGGTCCCGTGCACGCACGCGGCGGCTGCCGAACGCGAACGTATCGTGCACGAGGACCACGTACCCGCGGCGCGCCAGCTCGTTCGCCCAGCCCACCCCGCCGTAGTACTCATGCTGATGCCGCTCAACCACGGGGTGCAGCTCGCGGCTGGCGCGAACAATCTTTCTTGCCCCTAAGTACTTGTTGCCCCCGTGATCGTGCAAGGCCAACACGCCCGGAAGCCGACCGGCTGCCCCTGCCGGCTTGAGCAGCCATGCCTCCGTGGGCGGACCGTACGGAAGCTGCCAGAGCAGATGTTCCACGTGCAGCCCATCGAACTCAAAGGCATGCTGCACCGCCGCCTGCGGCGTACCCCCGGCGTCTGGCATCAGCAGGCACTCTCGGTAGCGGGCCCGGGCGGCGGCGCGCCATGCTTCCAGATCGGTGTGCTCCCTACGCCTATAAGAAAGCCGCGCCGGGCCATCGCCAGCGAGTCCCGCCGCCCAGGGGCCATATGCCCCGATCATATTGGGGGTAACGGCACGTTCGGCCTTCGCTGCCGAGCGAGTTGGCTGCGTATCTTCCATTGCTCACGGCTCCCTCGAGCGTGCGTCTCATCGCGCTGCTACGTGACCGGCATGCCGCTCGCCCGCAGCACGGCGGCCTGCACGGCGTACTCATGATCGTACGAGAAGTCAGGGTCTTTCTCACCGCGGATGATCCGTGCCATATCTGCCGCGTCTCCCACGTAGCGCGGGTAATCGCCAAACACGATCTCCTGGTAGCCTTGGCTGTACGATTCGCGCGGTTGCGAGAAGGCAACACGCACGTTAGGGGCATCGAGGGGCTGGATGTGCAGCGTGCCTTCGGTTCCGCACACGGTCAGGTGGCGGCGTGCGAAGCCTTCCACTTCGAGCGCACTGCTCTTGATGGAGGCCAGGGCCCGAGGGTAGCTGAACACCGCCAGCATGTTGTCCGCCAGGCCGTCCACGTGGCTGCGGGAGCGGCGGATGTACGGGTAGATTTCAGCGGGCGGCCCAAGGATGCTCACGGCCAGGTCGATGACGTGGCAGCCTAGCTCGAACATGATGCCGCCTTTGAACTCCGCGAGCGGCGCGCGACCGGCGGGATCGATCACCTTGCTCATCACGGCGTGCAACTCAAATGGCTCTCCTAGCCAGCCGCGCTGGAGGAACTGGCGGGCCTGCACCACGGCGGGATTGTAGCGGTACATGTAGCCAAGCTGCACCAGCAAGTGTGCGCGCGCCGCCTGATCGAGAATGCGTTTGAAGCGCGGCAGGTTGTCGCCAGCGGGCTTGTCGAGATGGATGTGCTTGCCCGCGGCGATACACGCCTCTGCTGCTGGCAGCAGGTCGCGCACTCGCGTTTCAACGGCCACGGCCTGGAGGCCGGGGTAGTTGAGCAGTTCCTCCTGCGTCATCCAGCGCAGGTCTGCATAGACGGGCGAACGCTGAGCCGCGGCGCGCAGTGCGGGGTCTGGCTCGACGACGCCTACGACCTCGTACTCGGGCGAGGCTCTGTACACGGCCATTTTTCCGGCAGCGTGTGCATGCCCCACTCCAATCTGGCCGATCTTGATGCGGTCCATGTGCAGCTTCTCCACACCACGGGGGGAGCCAGGCAGCGGCTACGAGTTTAGCATGGCCGACCGGCGCACCATACGGCGCCGCAAGCGCTGGCAGCGGCCGGTTCGCCGAGCATGCGCACCGTCCGTACGAATCACAGCAGCCAGGCTACCATGCGTGCCGCACCAAGGTCATCATTCTACAGCGCCATGGGCAAAATCCACATTTCCAGGCCGGCCAGAACACCGAGGCACGGCTGCGGTATATTTCTTGCGCCAGACCAAAAAGCCACACGTGCCGCACGGTGCTGTGGGATTGGCAGGCATGTGCGCAGCCTGCCGGATCGCTCCGCAGTACGCCACGCCGCACAAGGGCTAATACCCACGGACAGGCCCCCTCGGCCTGGCATCCGCCTCCGACTGTAAGCCGGCCCGCCAGGGGCGGAACGAATAAATTGCCGCTCATCGGGCTACGCAACCTGGTGGCAGCCGGCCGGCAGGCCCGCTATCATGAATCGCATTGGGGGGGAATGCCAGTTTCGTGCGCGAGGCCTTCCATGAACGAAGAGCATTCCAAGAAGCACGGCGATAGTTTTTCCCATCCTCTCCCAGGCGCACTCCAGAGGGGCGACGAAACGACTGTTCTCGAGCACACGGTCGCTCCGCAGCAGACCCTGCTGTCCGCCGTGTCCGGCTATGAGTTGCGCGAGGAGGTGGGCCGCGGCGGCATGGGCGTGGTCTACCGCGCGCGGCACGGCGTGATGGCACGCGATGTGGCCGTGAAGGTCATGCAGCCGGCGTATCGGCCCGAGCAAGCGGCCCGCGCACGCTTCGTGCGAGAGGCACGCCTCACGGGCCAGCTTCAGCATCCGGGCATACCGGCCGTGCACGAGCTGGGCACGCTCGCAGACGGCAGCCCCTACCTGGCCATGAAGCTGGTCAAGGGCCAGACGCTGCACGAACTGCTGCGGCAATGCACCGACCTGGCCCAAAAACGCGGCGAGTTCATCGCCATCTTCGAGCAGGTCTGCCACGCCGCGGGCTATGCACATCAAGAGGGCGTGATCCACCGGGATCTCAAGCCGGGCAACATCATGGTCGGCGCCCACGGCGAGGTGCAGGTGATGGACTGGGGCCTGGCCAAGCTGCTCAAGGAGGAGCCGAGCGGTCAGCCCGAGCCTCCCGCTGCCGCGGCTGCTGCCAGCGCAGCGGAGATCGTCGCCGATCCAGACGCGACGGTCGACTGGTGGCCGCACGGCGAGACGCCCCAAGAAGCCGGCATGGCCACACAGGCAGGCGCGGTGTTGGGAACACCTTCGTACATGTCTCCCGAGCAGGCCGCGGGCGACGTGCGGCAGGTCGATGCCCGCAGCGACGTGTTTAGCCTGGGGGCGATACTCTGCGAAATCCTCACGGGCCGGCCGCCGTATCAGGCACGCAACGCGGACGAATGCCGCGTGAAAGCCGTGCGCGGCGAACTGGCAGACGCGCTGGCACGGCTGGACGCCTGCGGGGCCGATCCGGAACTTGTGGCCCTGTGCAAGCGCTGCCTGGCGTTGCGGCCGGAGGAGCGTCCCGCGAACGGCGAGCAGGTGGCGGCGGAGATTGCCCGGTTCCGGCAGGCGGCCGAGGAGCGTGCCCGGCGTGCCGAGCAAGAGCGGGCCGCGGCCCTGGTGCGCGAGGCCGAGCAGCGTAAGCGGCGGCGCGTCTGGCTCGGGCTGGCGGCCACGTTGCTGGCCGGGCTAGTGCTCTCGACGGCTGCGGCGGCCTGGGCATTCGTGGCCCGCGGGCAGGCGATTGCCGCCCGGCAGGCGGAGGAGCGCGAGCGCCGCCGTGCGGTGCAGGCGGAGCGCGGGGCCAAGCAGCGGCTGAAGGAGGCGGTTGCGGCCCGAGCGGATGCCGAGCGTGCGGTCAAGGCCGAGCGACGGGCGCTTGCGCGAGAGAGGCGTGAGCGCAAGTACGCGCAGGCGATCGCCGAGTTTGTGAAGGAAGATTTTCTGGCTCTTTCTAGCGTCGAGGGGCAGCAGCGGTTTGGGGGAGAGTGGCTGCACAAAGACGCCACGGTGCGGGAGCTGCTGGACCGGGCGGCCGAGAAGCTCGAGGGCCGGGACGATCTCGCCCCGCGTACCCAGGCCGAGCTGTGCTGGATCATAGGGTTCTCTTACCACGGCGTGGGTGAGTACGACCGGGCAGTGTCGTATCTCCAGCGAAGCGTGGCGTTGTACCGGCGAGTCGCCGGGCCCGAACATGAGGAGACGTTGAATGCACAGAACAGCCTAGCGGTCGCGTACAGCGCCGCCGGCCGGCTGGCGGAGGCCATCGCCCTGCACGAGCAGACGCTGGAACTCATGCGTGCCAAGCTGGGCCCCGAGCATCCGGATACGCTTGCGAGCATGAACAACCTGGCCTTTGCCTACCGGTCCGCGGGGCGGCTGGAGGAGGCGCTGCCGCTCTACGAGCAGACGCTGGAACTGCGGCGTGCCAAGCTGGGCCCCAGCCATCCGGATACGGTTACGAGCATGAACAACCTGGCTCGGGCCTACGAGTCCGCGGGACGGCTGGAGGAGGCGCTGCCGCTCTACGAGCAGACGCTGGAACTGCGGCGTGCCAAGCTGGGCCCCGAGCATCCGCATACGCTTACGAGCATGAACAACCTGGCCATGGCCTACGAGTCCGCGGGGAGGCTTGAGCAGGCCATCGCCCTGCACGAGCAGACGCTGGAACTGCGGCGTGCCAAGCTGGCCACGGAGCATCCGGATACGCTTCAGAGCATGAACAACCTGGCTCGGGCCTACCAGTCCGCGGGTCGGCTGGAGGAGGCGCTCCCGCTCTTCGAGCAGACGCTGGAACTTAAGCGTGCCAAGCTGGGCACCGAGCATCCAAGTACGCTTACGAGCATGAACAACCTGGCTGAGGCCTACCGGTCCGCGGGGCGGCTGGAGGAGGCCATCGCCCTGCACGAGCAGACGCTGGAATTTATGCGTGCCAAGCTGGGACCCGAGCATCCGCATACGCTTACGAGCATGAACAACCTGGCGTGGGCCTACGAGTCCGCGGGGCGGCTGGAGGAGGCGCTGCCGCTCTACGAGCAGACGCTGGAACTTATGCGTGCCAAGCTGGGACCCGAGCATCCAAGTACGCTTGCGAGCATGAACAACCTGGCTGGGGCCTACCGGTCCGCGGGGCGGCTGGAGGAGGCGCTGCGGCTCTACGAGCAGGCAGCACGCGGCATCGAGGCGCGGCGATTCCAACATGAACACGCCGCGCGGATTGTGGCAAACTACATCGCGGCACTCGAAGCCGCATCGCGCCGGCAAGACGCCGGGGCCTGGCGGCGCAAGTGGCTCGCCGTAGTAGCCGAACGAGCAGGAGCCGAATCGCCCGAGTATGCAGGCGAGCTGGCCCTGCTGGGCGGCAACCTGCTTGCGCAGCAACAATATGCCGAGGCCGAGCGTGTGCTGGCCGAATGCCTTGCCATCCGCCAGCGGCTTGCGCCGGAGCACTGGACCACGTTCAACGCCCAGTCGATGCTGGGAGAGGCCCTGTTGGGCCAAGCCAAGCATGCCGAGGCCGAGCCGCTGCTCGCCGCTGCGCACCAGGGCCTTGTGCGCCAGGCCGAGAGCATCCCCGAGCAGGTCCGCGCCACGCGGCTGGCCGAATCGGCCGCACGCCTGGCGCGGCTGTATGAGGCCCTCGGCAACGCCCAAGAGGCCGCACGCTGGGCACGCGAGGCCGAGTCGCTCGCCCCCCAACGCAAGTAGGGCCGGCGTGCCTTGCGCGAACGCATGGCGTGTGCGGGGCCACTAGGGCGGCTGTTACGGCAATGGCCGTCTGGCGCCCCTCAGATCTTGTCCAGCGAATCGAGCCAACGCACGAGTTGCGCCAACTCGTCGTCCGAGAGGTAGCGGCCCTGTTCGCCTTGGTCGATCACAGTCACAGGGTATTTGCGGCCGCGCAGGGCTGTGATGGCAGTCTCGATTTGCCCGGCGTACCTGGACTGGCGGGCCGTGGTCAGAAAGATGCTTAGCCGATTGAGCGGGTCGTTCTCCGGCGGGGGCACCGGCAAAGGAGCGTCTACGGCGGCTACGCCCCGGATCGTCTCCCGCAGGCTGAACGCCAGCACAAAGGCCATGGCACCGCCCGTTTGATGCCCGTGTGCCGCCACACGCTGCGGGTCGATCGTGTAGCGGCTGCGTACCTCGTCGAGGACCTTGCGCACAAACTCCACGTCGGCCCGGCCCCACTGAGCCGGGTCCAAGGCATGCGGGGCAACAAGGATCTGGTCGTGGTCTGCGCAGAAATGCTTCCAGCGGGCCGCCAGCGCCTCCTGTTGAAAACCCTCGGGGCCGTGCAGCCAAAGAACGACGCCATAACCAAAGCGTGGGTCGTAATTCTCCGGCACGTAGAGCAGGCAGTCTTGCTGAAACTCCGGGATTTTAAGCGCAATGGCGCCCACGTCCGGCCGTGCCTGCGGTAGTGGCATCGCATCGCGGGCAGGCGGAAGTTCGGGAGGGATCGCCTCCGGCTCGCTGGCCAGCACAAGTTCGCGTTCGAGCACGTCTGCACCCCGTTCCACGGACAAGTGCACGCGGCTGCCCACCTCGAACGAACTGAGCTGGAGCGTAAGATCGTCCGCATCTGCCAAGGGCTTGCCCTCGAGCAACACCAGGCGGTCGCCCGCTTGAAGCCCGGCGCGTGCGGCTGGACCGTCTGCATACACGTACCGGATGGTGACGCCCGAGGCCGTTCCGCGTGCCACGCGCCGCGGCAATATGCCCAGGAATGGCCGTTGATAGGGCGCAATTTCTCGCACCAACTCCACCTGGCACTCGATGCGTTCCTCTCCTCGCTGTGCCACGAGCTTCAGCACGTCTCCTGCATAGCGGCGGTGTACCTCGTTGAGAAGTTGTACCTGACGTTCGATGGGCCGGCCGTCGACTTCTAGGATGCGGTCGCCCGGCCTCAGGCCCGCTTTGTAGGCCGGCGAGTTGGGCATGCATGCTGTAATCACGGCCGGAGATGAATGCAGCCGCTCTGTAGACAGGCTGATGCCCATGATTCCAGGATAAAGATCCTCTCCCCGCTGCAAGCGCGGCACCACCTCGAGCACCTGGACCAGCGGCACGGCGAATCCGATGCCCGAATCGTACCACTCGACGCCTGCCATCTCTCCGCTATGGGTGGGAGACAGCGGCACGAGCACGCCCAGCACGCGGCCGCGAATATCGACCAGCGGTCCCCCATAATTTACGGGCGATACCTTGGCATCTGTCTGCACGGCTTTGCCCCAAATGCGCTGGGTGGCGCTGATGATACCCACGGCGATGTTGGGCTGATTCCCTTCGTAGGTGCGGCCCATGGCAATGGCCCACTGTCCCACCTGAATTTCGCCCTCTGGGACGGCGGCGGGCGTGGGCAGAGGCTGCTGGACCTCTACTTTGAGCAAGACGAGCATGCGGTTGTGGTCCGTGGCCACCAGCCTGGCTGGGAGGCGTGTGCCGTCAGGCAGCGAAACCAGGATCGACGCCGGCTTACTGACGAAGTTGAAGGCGCTGGAAACGATGTATCCATCTGGCGAGACGACAAGCCCGGTGGTCGGCCCCGTGCCCAGCAACACCTGTCCTAAGCGTTCCAGGCCGCCCACCGTCTCGATGGTCACGACCGACGGTGCTACCCTCTCGGCCGCCGCTTGGATGGCCTGCTCTTCCAAGAGTTGCAGGTCGATCTGTGCCTGTACCGGGCGCACAGAGGCGATGAACCATGCGAGGAGCAGGGCAGCGGCAACGGAAGGGCGGCCGCGTTTGGCCTGCGGCCTGGTCACATTGACTGTCAGCGATGCTGCACGCATGGTCGCAACGATGCTGTGCGCAGGCACAGGCGGCAGTGGCGCAAAGAGCCCGGCGTAAACAGCGCGCAAGACCAAGCCTGCCCTCGGCGCGAGCACACCCGGCAGGCATGCACCCATGTTGCTCACTGAGAAGGCTCCTCAACGGCAAGTTGTACTTCGATGAGTTGCTGGCCGCGAATGACCGTCAGCCGCACGGCATCGAGCCGATCGATGCGTTCCAGCTCGGCACGCAGCGCCTTGCAAGACTGCACGAGCCGGTCGTTGACGAACAGCACGAGGTCGTCCGGCATCAGGCCGGCGCGTGCGGCGGCGCTTTGCGGACGCACAACGTCGATGAAGGGAGGGGTGCGTTCCAATACGTCTGGGACCATTACCAGCCCCAACAGTTCGGGAGAGAGGGAATTCTCCGGGGCAATCGTGGAGGGGGCGTCGGCAGATGCCACGCGCCCCTCGCGAAGCTGCGGCATGGCCTCGCGGAGTACGTGCACGGGCACGGCATAATTCATCCAGGTATTGTTTTGCGCATTGCGCAGCTCCTTGCCGAGCATGCCCAACAGCCGGCCCTGGCGGTCTGTGAGCGCGCCTCCGGCCGCCCCCGGATTGTTTGTAATGGCATCTAGTACGTACACGGGGCCGCGGTAGGGAGTCTCGAACACGCCGCGGCGGGCCTCAAGACGCGTGGTGGCGGCGATCACACCGTGCTGCACGCTGGCCGGCTCATCGCCCGTGGCCACCCCGTAGAGGTTGCTGAAGGCCAGCACACGGCTGCCTACGTGCGCCTCGGCCGCCTGCTCGAGATCGAAATGCTCGAGACCCACGGCCTCGATCTTCAACAGGGCCACCTCCAGCCGCGGGTCAACACCGATGACTTTGGCCTGCATGGACCGCCCGTCGTGCAAAGTGACCTGGATGTAGTCTGTGTCCAACACGTAGCTCCACACCGTGAGCAGGTAGCCGTCTGCCGAAACCAGAAATCCGCTCTGGTAGTGTTCCAGCCCGCGGTACCCGCCCGCACCAAAGATCTTGACAACCCTCGGCTGCACAGAGCCAATTACATCGGCGAACGTGCCCCCCGCAGAGGCAGCAACCGCCGGCCTCACAAGCAGCAACCAGCCGATGGCACCCGCCGCCAAGCCCAGCCAGGCGCGCAACAAGACAGCCCTCGTTGGACTACTGCACCGCATCGTCCCCAATGCTCCATACCGGCAGTTCGTACACGCCATACACCTGATCGCCGTAACGGGCCTCGATCCGGCACGGGAGCCAACGCCCCTGGAACTCCGCGTATCTCCCGAAGCGCAGCTCGCAAGGGTCTTCGTCGGCCATGACAAACGCCTCCAGTGCGGCAAGCTCGCCCGACGAAGGATCGAAATAGAACCAGCACTCCACGCCTCCCCAGGTTCCCACGAGCACGTCGGCCAGCCCTGGCAGCCCAGCCAGTGGGGCGGTGCCGAAATAGTACACATCTCCAAACTCGTCCGGCCCCAGCACCATCAAGCGCCGCCACAGAGCAAGGGCCGCCAACAAGCCGCCGCTCCCCGCAGGGTCCGTGGCGCCCGCCAGGTCGTTCCCCACCGGCAGTGCCACCTGGCCGCCGGGGAGCTGGCAACGAATCCGCTCTGCCGAAAGTTCGAATGCGGCGTCTCCTTGCCCCGGAACAGCCCCGGCAGCCGCCCACAGGCCCTCTCGACTCGAAATCTCCCCACGGCGCGCGGCCGCCCACACCCGCCGCACCTCCAACCTGTTGAAGTAATAGTTCGCAAACCCCCGCCGCGGTTCGTAATACGGCTTCACGTGCTCGGGAACCTCAACCCTGGCCGGCCCCGCCGCATGCGGCTGCTCTGGTTGAGGCGGTTCCGGCTTCGGCCCGCCAGGCTGTGGTCCTCTCGGCTCCGGCTCACGCGGCCGATCGCGCTCTTGCGGCTGTGGCCCAGGCGGCTCTCCCTCCCTGCCCCGCCGCGGCGGCCCGCCCCCCTCTCTCCCCCCAGACCGTCCCTGCACCAAATCCAGCAGCTCTTCAGTGCTATGCACTCCCGCTAACCGCACCAGCAACTCCTGGGTCTCTCCACCCCGGCGGTATACGAGCGGCACCCGCCAGCCCCGCGGGTAAATGCCTAGCACATTCTTGAAGGCGTTCACCGTGTGGATGGGCCGCCCCCCAAAACGCACGACCTCGTCCCCATATCGCAACCCGCGGCGATAGGCGTCGCTCGTCTCCAGGATGTCTCCCACAATCACCCGCCCATCTTCCTGGCTGATCACCCGTGCGCCCAGCGTCGCGTGGTCCACAATCCTCCCCGCACGCAAACACCCCAAGAAATTGCGGATCTGATTGATGGAGATGGCATATCCCACCCCTACGTTCACGCGCCCGCGCTTCTCGAACGACGCTCGCCCGTTGATCCCCACCAACCGCCCCTGGCTGTCGAATAACGGCCCCCCCGAGTTGCCCGGGTTGATCGAAGCGTCTGTTTGAATGCAATCGGCATATTCCAGCAGCGTACCCGCCGGATACTGGTAGCGATGCACGCCCGAAACAATGCCGTACGTGACCGTCGGCTCGAAGTCCGTGGCCAGCAAGAACGGATTGCCCACCGCAAACACCCAGTCTCCCACCCGCAAGCTGTCGCTGTCTCCCAACGTGGCACAGGGAAAGTCTTCGCGGCCAAGCAGTTTGATCAAAGCTACGTCTCCCACCGGATCGAGGCCCACGATCACGGCATCGTAAAGCCGCCCGTCCGGCAGACCGCACTTCATCACATCTCCCGCGCCTTTGGTGACGTGAAAGTTGCTCAGCGCATATCCGTCCGGAGAAATGATCACGCCCGAGCCGCCCCCCTGGCCTGTAGCGGCAAAGATAGCCACCGCCGCCTGCTTAGCCCGTGCCACCACGGCTACCCGATCCGCCTCTGCCTGGAGCACAGCGGGATCGACTTCCGCAGATCGCGCGGCCGTAGCCGCCCACAGGCCAGCACATGCAACAATGGCCACCAATGCACGCATTAGTCTACAAGCCTCGCGTCGCAAATGTTGAGATAGTCCGAAATGTCCAGGTCGTCTCCGAAATCGACCAGGATCCGCAGCCTCCGCACGCCCGTGATGTCCAAGTCGATGGGCAGCGATGGCGTCTCGCCCGTCACCGTGGTGTCAAGCAGCGTGCGCGCATCGCCCTGGACGACCAGCCGAACAGAGCCTCGCGGACGCACCGCATCGTCGATGCCCGCCACGGCCGTCAGCCGCCGGTGCGTGCCCGGCAGCCGCCAATCGATCTCGCTGCGGCTGCGCAGCGCCAGCCCCTTGGCATAGCTGCGCCCTGCGAGCTTCAACTCGCCGGAAAAGAAGCCCCGGTTGCGGCGGGGAGCGTAGAGTTCCGCCATTACAGGCACGGCCGCAACGGCAGAGAAATAGTCGGTCCAATTCGATCGTTCCGGCTCCAGATCTGAGAGGTACTGCACCTTGAACTCCACCCGCGCCACCTGTGCCGCTGGTATCCGAAGCTCCATGCCCGCCGGAGATGTGATCTGCCACACCGCGTCGGCCGCTGCGTCGCCCACGAGCTGGACCTGTTGCACCTGGATATGCTGCCCCGACGCCGTGGCGAGCCGGCAGAACGCAGCGGGCAGAGGATCACCGGGCGGCCGAAAGTAGATCAAACCCTCGATGCGGCTCCGCCGCACGGCGAGTCGCTCGCCTTCCATCTGAAACGCGACCGTGGCCTCGTCCACGTCGCCGATGATGCCGGTGAGAAAGTCAAGCGTCTTGCGCCGACGCACCACCAGTACGTCTCCGCTGTGCTCTCCCGCCGCGATCTCGGCCCACTCTCGGGCCAGCTCTGCCGTCTGCTCAGCCAAACGCACGCTGGCCACGCGGCCGACCGGCAGTCGCACTTTTATGCCATCGACCAACACGATGGCTGCCTGGCCATTGTCTACCAGGTACGACTGGGCTGCCAAACGGCTGCCGTCGACCAGCTCCACCCACGCGGTGGCCTCAGAAGAAGCGTGCGCGACCGGCATCGCCGGCTCCAGCCCCGCTAGCTCTGCGGCAGGTACGGCCAGGCGCCCGCTGGCAGTCTCCAATACCGCGCCAGTTGCCGACAGCTCGACAAGCCGCCCCTGCACCGTCCGGCCGTCAAGCAGCGAGGCACTAAACTCTGGAGCGACGGCCAGACAGGCCAACAACAAAGGCCACATGGTGTTTTCTGTTCCGAAGTTTCGGTGGGAACCGCCTTTAAGTATATCCGACAGCACAGCCTTGCGCACACTGCTTGGTCACGTTTTCGCGCGTGCGGCGAGGTAGGCAGGACGCGACCGCGAGAGCGGAAGACCGGCAGACGGCGAGAGCGGCAGACGGAGAGAAGGGGAGGCCAGGAGGCTGGGCTCTGGTTCCATCATCAAGGGCGAGGCTAGAGCGGGCACGCGTCACGCAGTGCGTCGCAGAGGCGAATCATGGCGGCCACGTCGAGTTCCTCGGCGCGCGCCGATTCTGCCAAACCAAGGCTGCCAAGCAGTGCATCGATCTGCGCCTTCTCCAAACGGCCGCGATACAGGCTGGCGAGCACGCCGCGCAGCAGCTTGCGGCGGTGCAAAAACAGCCCGCGAACCAGTTCATGAAAGCCTTGCCGGTCTCGCAGCCGTGCCCGGCGCTGCGGGTCCAGCTCGATGCGCATGATGGCCGAGCCCACCTTGGGACGCGGCCAGAAGGCCTCCGGCGGAACCAGACGCACCAGCTCGACACAGCATTGGCTCTGCACCCAGATGCTCAGCGCCCCATAGTCCTTGGTGGCGGGCTGCGCCATGATCCGTTCGCCCAGCTCCTTCTGGATTGTGACTGTCATGCTTTGCGGCGCATCCTCCAGATCCAGCAGATTGGAGATCACCGGCGTGGCCACATGATACGGAAGGTTCGCCACCAGTTTGAACCGCCGGCCCGGCGCCCCGGAAACTTGCTCTCGCACGGCGGCCAGTACTGCGGGGTGCAACTGGTTCTTGTTCCGAAGTGCATCCTGCACCATCAAGGTCACGTTCGGACAATCGGCGAGTTCCGTCCGAGCCAACTCTGCCATTTGCGGGTCGATTTCAACGGTCACCACGTGCGCCACCCGAGGGGCCACGCGTGCCGTCAAGGAGCCCGTGCCGGTGCCCACTTCGAGCACTACGTCCGCGGGTTCGAGCCGTGCCGCTTCTACCAGCAGCCCGAGCAGGTTCAGGTCGATGAGGAAGTTCTGGCCATGCTGCGTGCGCGGCCGTATTCCGGCCTGCTCGAATTTTTGCTGCAAAAAAGTGAGCGTCTGCCGCGTGGTCATGTATGTCTCGCCGCCAACAGGCGTTCCACGTATTTGGCGAGCAGATCAACCTCGATGTTGACCTCGGCACCGGGCGCATGCCGTCCCAACGTGGTACGGGCCAGCGTATGAGGAATGAGCGCGACGCTAAAACGCCCCTCGTCAACGTCTACCAGCGTCAAGCTCACGCCGTCCACGGCGATCGAGCCCTTGCTTGCCAGGTAGCGCCCCAGCTCGACAGGCAGGCTGTACCAGCACGTAGCCCACTCGCCCGCGGCGTGGCGAGACTCGAGCCTTCCCACCCCGTCGACGTGTCCTGTAACAAAGTGGCCACCCAGCGGTTCGCCGGCGCGCAAAGCACGCTCCAGGTTTACCATGCTGCCCACACGCAGGCCCCCCAGCGTGGTGCGCCGCAGCGTTTCCGGCCCGATCTGAAGGCAGAAGGCACCCTGCGCGAGTTCGACCACGGTCAGGCAGCAGCCATTGACGGCGATGCTGTCGCCGACCTTCAAGGTGTCTGCCAGTTCGGGCGCACGCACCCAGACGTCTCGGCCGGGCGGTGCCTCCCGCACGTCGCACACTGGCGCAAGCGCCTCAACCAGACCTGTGAACATCTCTCTGCGGGCCTGGGTGTGACGGCAGGTTCGTGATTCTTCCACGATGCATCGTACCACCTGCCGCGTACCGGCTAGAACAGGGGCTCCTTGTGGGGGCGGCGCTCCACCACTTCTTGCCAGGCATAGCGTAGCGGGCCAAGCATCACAAAGGAGACGCAGATAAGCGGCAGTGCATAACCGCGGATGACCATTACGGCCACCAGTGCAAACAATAAGCTTACCAGATGGCCAAAGGTGCGCTGGCCCCTGAAGAGCTGGTTCACTACGTGCGGATAGGGAATGCGAGACACCATGAGTAGGCCGACAGCCAAGGCGAAGAAGGGGAGGACGGTCTGAATCGCACCGTCGATCGCCTCTGCGTACATCAGCCGGTTGGGCTCCTTGCGCAGCGTGTAGAACAGCAGGCCAAAGCTGGCGACCGATGCCGCCGCCGCCGGGCTGGGCAGGCCCGCAAAGCCAAGGTGATCGTCATCCTCGTCGCTCTCGACGTTGAATCGCGCCAGCCGCAGTGCCGCACAGGCCGCAAACGTGGCGGCAATCACCCACACCGCCTCCCTGTGCAAGTAGGTGAACCGCGGGCACATCTTCACCAGCAGAATACCTGGAGCGACGCCGAAGGTTATCACATCGCACAGGCTATCGAGTTGGGCTCCAAAGTCCGTGGCCGCACGGGACAAGCGGGCCACATACCCGTCGAACGCATCGAACACCATGCCCAAAAAAATCAGCCAGCCCGCCAGCATGATGTTGTGCGTGTCGTCCCCCGGGTCGAGCGCCCGCAACGCCTTGACGGGATTCGCAGTCCCCAAAGCCGCAGCGGTGGGAATCTGCGTAGAAGTGGGGGGCTCGATCCGGGCCGCCACCACGATGGCGAAGAACCCGCACACCAAATTGCCCAACGTGAACAGCGTGGGCAGCATGGAAATCGTACGAAGGCGATGCATCGCTTCAACCTGTAGCAGGCGGGGCGGGGGGGGTAAGCGGCTGGGGAAGCATGCGCGCTAGCGGCGTCTCTCCTGCGCGCACGCGATCTCCCGGGCGGACGAGGATTTCTAGCTCGTCCGACGCGGGAAGCCACAGCTCGGTGCGCGAGCCAAGCTTGATCATACCGAACTTTTCGCCTGGCAGCAGCACTTCGCCGGGGCGCGCCTGGCAGACAATCCGCCGCGCCACGAGTCCCGATATCTGCCGTACTGCCAGCCGCCGATGCGGCGGCGCCTCTTCTTCCAGGCCCAGCCACAGGCTCTCGTTCTCCGTGGCGCAGGCCGGGTTGAGCGCGCTGAGGAACTTGCCCGGCGCGTACCGCAAGGCGATGACGCGCGCCTGGCAAGGGGTGCGGTTCACGTGCACGTTGAAGAGAGACAAGAAGATCCCCACACGCACGGCCGGCCCACCCAGAAACTCGTCGCGCTCGAAGTGCGTCACGTCGGTGACCTTGCCGTCTGCCGGCGCGAGGTAGAGGCCGGCCTGCTGCGGCACGCGACGAGCAGGATCGCGAAAGAACCACACCACCAACAAGGCCAATGCAGCAGGCAGCGGCGCAGCCGGCCAAAAGGGCGTGCAGGCCAGTGCCGCGGCCAACGCCGCACTCGGCCCCGCCATGAGCAGCACCTCTGCCAAGCCCCACCGGGCCAGCGGGATGCGTTCGCGCCAGCGAAACGGGTCGTGCTCGGGCGCCCAATACGCCGTGCACAAGTTGCGGCAGTACTTGAGATCCCTGGGGTCGAGTAGCGGATGCGGTGCTCCGGCGGCGTCGCCTTGCCGCAAGTTGGCCATACGCTCGACATACCTCGGGCGGAAGCGCCGCAGGTACCAGCGCCGCCATCGCCCCCAGGCGAGTTCCAAACGGTAACACACACCCCCGCCCGGCTGCACGCTGCGGATGTTCTCTGGAAGCGGTTCGGGCTCTGCCCGCTGCTGCGGGCTGGTGACGACACTCATCTCCGCATGGTACCCGCCTGAAGGCCGGCCGGCTAGCTAGGTCGAGCGCTGCAACCACGAGGGCCGCTTGCACAGTTAGTGCGGGATGCAACTCCCGCTACACAGCCGGCCTAAAGCGCCGGTCTCGCCACACAGCCGCTTGAGATGCCGTGCCGCCATCGGTAGAATCTGCCCGCACCTCCCAACCCACACTTCGCCAGGAGCACGTGTTGAGCACCCCTCGTCCCCTTAGGATTGCCGTCATCGGCGGAGATGGTACCGGCCCCGAGGTAGCCGCCGAAGGGATCAAGGTCCTCAAGGCCGTGGCTGAACTTGAGGGCATCGGCTACGAGCTGGTTGACTACGACCTGGGGGGAGACCGCTACCTTCGCACGGGCGAGATCTTGCCCCCCACGGTGCTCGACGAACTGCGAGCCTGCGACGCTATCTACCTAGGCGCGGTAGGGCACCCGGATGTGCCGCCGGGCGTCTTAGAACGCGGACTGCTGCTCGAACTTCGTTTCCAGCTCGACCAGTACATCAACTTGCGGCCCGTGCAGCTCTACCCGGGGGTGGAGACCCCGCTGCGAGACAAGGGACCGGCGGACATCGATTTTGTCGTGGTCCGCGAAAACACCGAAGATCTTTATGCCGGCGCGGGCGGGTTTCTCAAGAAAGGCACGCCCGACGAAGTGGCCGTCCAGACCGCCATCTATACCCGCAAAGGCTGCGAGCGTTGCATCCGCTGGGCCTTCGAGTACACGCGCCACCGCAACAACCCCAAGCGCCGCTTGACGCTCGTCGCCAAGACCAATGTGCTCACGTACGGCCACGATCTGTGGTGGCGCACCTTCCAGGAAGTGGCCCGCGAGTATCCCGACGTGCAGCCAGACTACCAGCATGTCGACGCCTGCTGCATGTGGATGGTGAAGAATCCCGAGCACTTCGACGTGATCGTCACCACCAACATGTTTGGAGACATCATCACAGACCTAGGCGGCATCATCCAGGGCGGCCTGGGAGTGGCGGCAGGGGCGAACCTCAACCCCGACCCCGGCGGTACGAGCATGTTCGAGCCGATGGGCGGCAGTGCCCCAAAGTATAAAGGCCAGCGTGCAATCAATCCCATTGCCGCCATCAACGCCATGGCAATGCTGCTGGAACATACGGGGCATGCTCAGGCGGCTGCGCGGGTAACGCAGGCAGTGAAGCACGTGACGGGTACCAAGATGCGCAGCCAGGCTGCCGGCAAGATGGGCTACACCACAGACGAGGTGGGAGATCTGGTTGTGCAGGCGCTTCAGGCACCGGCGGCTAGCTCTGCGGCGAACGCTGCGTTAAAGTCTTGAGAAACCGCCCGCACCTGCCGGCGATTCTTCGTTGCGAATTCGAAGAACCCCCCGCCTAAACACCCGTTTCGCCGCCCAGCGGACCCTACCCATGACGCAAACTTGTGAGGTTCCTTCATGCATCCCTTGTTTGATCTTTCCGGTCGCGCCGCCCTGGTAACCGGCGGCAGCAAGGGCCTGGGATTGGCCATGGCCCGCGTCTTTGCCGAGGCGGGCGCCCACGTGATGATCAGCAGCCGGCATGAGAACGAACTGCAAGCCGCTTGCCGCCAGATCGCAGAGGGCACCCGGGCACGCGCAGAATATTGCGTGGCAGACATGACGCACCGGCCAGATGTGCAGCGCCTGGCGCAGGAAGCACTGGCTCGCCTTGGGCGCGTGGACATTCTGGTAAATAATGCCGGCTCCAATCAGCCGCAGGCCATCGACCAGGTGACCGACGAGGCCTGGGACCGGATTTTAGAGCTGAACCTTACGAGCTGCATGGCGCTAACGCGCGCGCTTGTGCCGCAGATGAAAGAGCGGCGCTGGGGACGGATTATCTACATCTCGTCGATCATGGGGCTGGCGTCCAAGGAGGGGCGAAACGCCTACTCCGCCACCAAGTCTGCAGTGATCGGGCTGGCGCGGGCCAATGCACTGGACCTTGGCCCCTATGGCATCACGGTCAACTGCCTAGCGCCAGGGCCCTTTCTCACGGATCTGCCGCAGAGCATCTTATCTGCCGAGGAACGTCAGTACTTTGCCACGCGTACGGCCCTGGGCAGGTGGGGAGAGCCGCGCGAGCTGGCTGGGCCAGCACTGCTCCTGGCCAGCGAGGCTGGGTCTTACATCACGGGCGCCGTGCTGGTAGTCGACGGCGGCTCGCTGGTGAAGACCTTTTGACCTGGCCGGTCGCGCACGAAAGTTGAGTGGCAGGCGACAGCAACGCATGGCCATGCGGCTGCCGCGATTCTGACTCGCTCCCAAGTCCCGACTCGGTCCGAACACCGCGTCTTGCGCAGCCAACGCAGTTGGCCAGGTCTGTTTGATCTGCGGAATGCGGGAACTCTGGCATGCTTGCACGCGCTGCCTACGGTGCAAGTCATATAGGCGCAGGTGGCGTGCCGGGTATACTCTTCCGTCCTGGCGTGGGGTCGCCATGCGCCCCCGTGCGAGCGTGTCTGGGTTGGGCCGGCTGTACAAGTAAGTCGGGCAGGTTAGAGCAGCCGAGCGCAACTGCCACGCGTAGCACGGGCGTGTCGCTTGTGGCTGACCAAGTGGGCACGCTTGGTGTACGGCGAATCGCAAATGGGGTTGGGCAGTGCAACAAGCCGAGGCGAGCCGTAGGGCGTCTGAGCAGCCGTGCACGCGTTCTGTGCGTAGCACAAGCGTCCCGCTTGTGCTTGAGCAAGCGGAGACGCTTGCTCTACGGGGTGCGCAAGCGGCGAGGCGTTCCGTACGTAGCACAAGCGTCCCGCTTGTGCTTGAGCAAGCGGGGACGCTTGCTCTACGGGGTGCGCAAGCGACGCGTTC
>FWPU01001654.1_pt1 | contig 65839 bp, 54 predicted proteins | sample 2228361 | NCBI WGS metagenome assembly FWPU01 (sample SAMEA103939777, study PRJEB20133) | metagenome
AAGGTGGCGCCGGCGAGCGGCGGCCCCGCGGCCGCTCCGGCTGCGTCTGCTGCCGCTGCGGCTCCCGCGGCGGCTCCCACGCCCGCCGCCGCGCGCGCCCCCGAGGCGGGCAGCGAGGCGCTCGAGGAGCGCGTGCCGATGAGCCGGCTCCGCCAGGTGATCGCGCGCCGGCTCGTCGAGGCGCAGCACACGGCTGCGATCCTCACCACGTTCAACGAGGTCGACATGAGCGCGGTCGTCGAGCTGCGCGCGCGCTACAAGGAGGCCTTCCAGAAGAAGCACGGCGTCGGACTCGGCCTCATGTCCTTCTTCGTCGCCGCCTGCTGCGCCGCGGCGCGCGAGGTGCCGGAGCTCAACGCGGAGATCCAGGGCACCGACATCATCTACCGGCGCTACGTCCACATGGGCATCGCGGTCGGGACCGAGCGCGGGCTCGTCGTGCCGGTCGTGCGCAACGCGGACCGGCTCAGCTTCGCCGAGATCGAGCGCGAAATCCTGCGGCTCGCCGGGCTCGCACGCGAGGGCAAGCTCGCGGTCGACGACCTCTCGGGCGCGACCTTCACCATCAGCAACGGCGGCGTCTACGGCTCGCTGCTCTCGACGCCGATCCTCAACCCGCCGCAGAGCGGCATCCTGGGCATGCACAAGATCGAGAAGCGTCCGGTCGTAATCGGCGACCAGATCGTGATCCGGCCGATGATGTACCTCGCGCTGTCCTACGACCACCGCATCGTCGACGGCGAGGGCGCCGTCACCTTCCTCGTTCGGGTCAAGGAAGCCATCGAAGATCCGACGCGTCTCCTCCTCGGGCTCTGACACGGTGGCCTACGACCTCGTCGTCATCGGCGCCGGGCCCGGCGGTTACACGGCTGCGATCCGCGCGGCGCAGCTCGGCATGAAGGTCGCGTGCGTCGACAAGGACCCGTCGCCCGGCGGCACGTGCCTGAACGTCGGCTGCATCCCGAGCAAGGCGCTCCTGCACTCGAGCGAGCTCTACGACGAGGCGCGGCGCGGCCTCGCCGAGCACGGCATCCAGCTCGCCAGCGTGACGCTCGACCTCGCCGCGATGATGAAGCGCAAGCAGCGCGTCGTGACCACGCTCACGCGCGGCGTCGCGGGGCTGTTCAAGAAGCACAAGATCGAGTTCGTCGTCGGCACGGCGCGCATCGCGGCCCCCGGCCGGGTCGACGTCACGCCGGCGAACGGCGGCGCACGCGCGCTCGAAACTAAGGCGATCCTGATCGCGAGCGGCAGCGTGCCGATCGAGCTCCCCGGCCTGCCCTTCGACGGCCGGCACATCATCGACTCGACGGGCGCGCTCGAGCTCGAGGAGGTGCCGCGCCGCCTCGTCGTCGTCGGCGCGGGGGCGATCGGCCTCGAGCTCGGCTCGGTGTGGCGTCGCCTCGGCAGCGAGGTGACGGTCGTCGAGCTCACGCCGGGTGCGGTGCCGGGCATGGACCGCGAGATGGCGAAGCAGCTCGAGCGCGCGCTCCAGAAGCAGGGGATGAAGTTCCTCTTCGAGAGCAAGGTCGAGCAGGCGAAGGTCGAGGGCGAGCAGGTGGCGCTCGAGGTGCGCGGCAAGGACGGCAAGACCGCCGAGCTCTCGGCCGACGTGGTCCTGGTCGCGGTCGGGCGGCGCGCCTTCCCCGACCTGCTCGGCCTCGAGGAGGTCGGCGTGGCGACCGACGACCGCGGGCGGGTCCGCGTCGACGAGCGCTACGCGACGAGCGCCCCCGGCATCTACGCGATCGGCGACGTGATCGCGGGGCCGATGCTCGCGCACAAGGCCGAGGACGAGGGTGTCGCGTGCGTCGAGCTCCTCGCCGGCAAGGCGGGACACGTCAACTACGACGCGATCCCGGTCGTGGTCTACACCTTCCCCGAGCTCGCGAGCGTCGGGATGACCGAGGAGCAGGCAGAGGCCGAGGGCCGCGAGGTGCGGATCGGCCGCTTCCCGTTCGCCGCCAACGCGCGCGCGAAGACCATGGGCCGCGTGGACGGCGCGGTGAAGATGATCGCCGACGCCGAGACCGACCGGATCCTCGGCGTGCACATCCTCGGCGCGAGCGCGTCGGATCTGATCGCCGAGGCGGCGGTCGCGATCGAGCTGGCGGCGAGCGCGGAGGACATCGCGCGCTCGCCGCACGCGCACCCGACCCTGCCCGAGGCGATCAAGGAGGCGGCGCTCGCGGTCGACGGCCGCCCGCTGAACCTCTGAGCCCCGGGACGCGCGCTCGCTTGACGCGGGCGAGCGCGCGCTTCAACGCCTCGCCTTCGCCCCGCGCGGGGCACGTCGAGGAGGATCCGGTGCCGAACGCCCACCCGAGACCACGCCTTGTTCGCCCTGCGTCGCCGGCTGTGAGGCCGGCTGCGCGCGCTGCGCTCGCCGCGGCGCTCGTCGGGCTCGCGCTCGCCTGCGCCGCGTGCGGCGACGCGGGCTACCGCGCGCCGCAGCCGGACGCTGGAGCGGTTCGGCGACGTCGACGCGCTGCCGACCGAGCGGAGCATCACGGGCTCCACCGAGCACCTCGCCTTCACGCCCGACGGCGAGCGCCTGCTGATGGGCGTCCCCACGGGGCTCGTCGCGCTCGACCCGGGCGGCACGGCGACCCTCGTGCCGCTCACCGGCGACCCGCTCGTGAACCCGCTCGGCATCGCGTTCGATCGGATGACGACGGTGCTGACGGACGACGGCGAGCGGCCGCTCGTCACGCCGAACTACGTCGCGATCGACGCCCGCGACCGGGTGCTGCTCAGCGACCCGTGCCTCGGCGAGCTCCTCCGCTTCCACCCCGCGACGGGCCGCGTCGACGCCGTGCTCGAGTTCGGCCTCGCGCGCGAGGGCGGGCCGAACGACTTCGCGTTCGACGCGCACGGACGCCTCTGGATCGCGACCGACAACACCGCGCTCTTCTGCGGCCACTCCTTCGTCGGCCTCACCGACCCGGTCGCGAGCCTGACCGCGGTCGACGTCGACGACGCGGGCTTCGGCACGCCCGAGACCGTGGTCGCGGACTTCGCGCTGCTCGGCGACGGCGTCGCCTTCGACCGGGCGGGGAACCTCTACGTGATCTTCGACACCGAGGCGGGGTTCATGCTCGAGGAGAGCGCGATCTGGGTGCTGCCGCCGGGCGGCTCGACGCTCCAGAAGCTGGTCGGCGTCTCGGACCGGGTGCTCGCGAACCTCGCGTTCGGCACGCCCCCGTTCGGCCGTGAGACCCTCTACATCGCGCTGCTCGCCGTGCCGCCGTTCACGCCGCCGAACGCGCGCGGGGCCGAGCGGATCGACGTGGGGATCGAGGGGCTGCCGCTCCTGCGCTGAGCGCACGCCGCTGCCCGCGCGCGACGTGGCAGCGCGCGGGCGCCTCCCGGCCGGGGCAAGCACATATTTCCGCGAACCCCGTTGCTTCGCCCTCGGCACGCCGCTCTAACCATTCGCGGCCCGACGACGCAGCAAGGAGATGCTCCTTGACCGTGTTCCACTGGTTCCGCACCGCCACGGCGATGGCATCGCTCGGGTGCTTGCTCCTCGCCCCCCGAAGCGCGCGCCGTGGAGCTGTTCGATTTCAAGGGCTCGATCACCGACGTGGGAGTGCAGCGCGGCCCCGGCCAGGTGGGCGGTGTCGAGTTGCGAATTCGAGGGAAGTTCGTCCTCGACCACCGCTCGACCTGAGCCGCACGACGGTCATCCTCGAGCATCTCTTCGTCGACGCCGCGCCGGGCGGGCTCGGCGAGCTCATGACGACGATCGACAACGCGCCCGTCGTGCCGCTGCTCCTCGAGTCGTGCCCCAACAACCGGGAGAACAACGGGGTCTTCGACCAGCCGCGCGTCTACCGGCCGCACATCCGCCCGCAGATCGTCTTCCGCAAGGGCGCCTACGAGGTGCGCCTGAAGCTCGATCGGGGCCTCATGCACCGCCGGCCGCGCGTCTGTGAGGAGAACACCGAGGACAAGGACCTGCCGCTCACCCCGATCACGCACGGCCTGCTGCTCGACGACGGCATCAACCCGCCGGTCGAGATCCTGACCGCCAAGAACTGGGTGTGCACCAGGCACGGGCGCTGCCAGATGCGCAGGGACGACGACTTCGATGCGCCACCGCCACCGCCGCCGCCCCCGACCGTGACGCCGCCTCCGCGTCCGACCCCGACGCCGCGGCCGACGGTCACCGCGCCGCCGACCGCGCAGCCGCCCGCCGACAACAAGCCGCCGACGGCGTCGCTGCGCACGGACCAGCACATCCCCGACGGCGAGCCCGGCCTGGTCGAGCTCGACGGCAGCAGCTCGTCCGATCGCGACGGCCAGGTGGTCCGCTACCGCTTCGAGTCGGGAGACGGACGCGTGCAGGACGGCCCCGAGCCGTGCGCCCGCTTCGTCTACCCGCCGGGTGACTACCGCGCGACGCTCGTCGTGCTCGACGACCGCGGCGCGGCGTCCAAGCCGGCGTCGCGGGGCTTCTCGGTCAAGTAAGCGGCGGCGACGCGAGCGTGCGAACGGGCCCGCACGCTCGCGTCGTCCGCACCTGATCCTCCGCGCCTAGTCCTGCTCGAGCTCGACGTCGTGCTCGACGACCAGCACGTCGCCGCACCACTGCTGCGCGTCGTACGTGGTGCTGCCCGTGCCGATCGAGATCACGCCGCAGACGCGGCCCTTGCCGGGCTGGAGCTTGCTCGAGCGCGCGCCGTCGCCGGAGCCCGCGCGCTGCACGACCGCGTCGATGACGAAGGTCTGGTCCTCGCCGGTGCACTTCTCGCGCGTCTTGCCCTCGGCGATCCGTCCTCCGACCGCCTCGGTGAAGGTCGCCGAGACGTGCGCGTACGAGCCCTCCTCGCAGCGGAACGGGCCGGTCAGGCGGATCCGACGTCCGCTGCGGTGGAGCCGGGCGACCTGATCGAAGTTGAAGCCCGCGAGCTCGGCGCAGGCGTCCAAGCACCCTCCCATAGCGCTCGATGCACCTGTCGTAGCAGTTGGCGATGCAGCTCTCCCGGCAGATGAAGCGGCCGAGGATCAGGCAGCACTCGGGCGCACAGGTATTGTTGAGGCAGTCGTGCTTCTGCACGTCGCAGTCGCCGACGCACTTGGTGATCTGCGCCTGGCTCGCCGCGTCGCCTGCGCGCGGCCACAGAGCCGTAGCGCCCGCCGCCGCGAGGGCGACGACGAGCAAGAGCCAACCGTGGTGTCTTGCTTCGTTCATCACGGAACCTCCTTTCGCGGCAACTACGCGCAAGCGCGCCTCGGGGTCATGAGGCTCCGGTGAGGATCCGGTGAAAACTGCGCTCCCCGACCGGCGCACGGGGCCTCACAAGATTCTCACCGGGCTTTCATGACCCGGCGCGCCGGACGCCCTACGCTCGCGGGCGTGACGGACGTGAAGCAGAGAGGCTCGAGCGACGTGCTGCGCTCCCAGGGCGCCTTCGTCGTGCAGTTCAGCGACGCGACGAGCTTTGCGCGCGACGAGCTCGCGGGCCGCGTCGAGCACGTCCGCTCGGGGCATGCCGTGCGCTTTGCGTCGCTCGCGCAGCTCCTCGACTTCTTCGCAGCCGAGCTCGCGCGTGCGTCGTCGTGCACGGGCACGGCCGCGGCGGGCGCAGTCAGCAGGAAGCGGCGGAACCCGGAGGGATGAGCACCTCGAGGCCGAGCTCGCGGGCCGCGGCCGCCGCGGCTCGCGCCAGCGCGAGCCCGCGCTCGCGCCGCGGCCCGCGTGCGTAGCGCTCGAGCAGCAGGCGAGCGTAGTCCTGCTGGGTCGCGACGAGCCATGGACGCGCCCCCATCCGCTCGTGCATCTCGAGCGCGTGCTCGAAGGCCTGCTCCGCCTCGCGCCAGCGACGGCACGTCGCGGCGAGGAGACCGAGGTAGCGCGACACCGCCCCGCGGCAGGCGACGCCGAAGCTCACGACCACGCACTGCTTCGCGTACGGCGCGAACCGCTCGTACAGGCTCGCGGCGCGCCGCGCGTCACCGATCCGCGCGCAGGCCTCGGCGAGGAAGGAGAGCGAGCCGAGGAGCAGGTTGTCCTCGGGCAGCGCATCGAAGCCGTTTGCGGCGACGAGCTCCACGTCGCGGCGCGCCTCGTCGAGACGCCCCGCCTGGCAGCGCAGCAGCGCGAGGAACGAGCGCCAGATCGGCAGGCGCGGCGGCCGCTCGGCGAGCGGCACGACCAGCGCCTCGAGCTCGCCCGCTCGCCCCTGCTGGGTGCGGAGCATCGCGACCTGCGCCCCGTAGAGCGGCAGCACGTCCGGGTTCTCGAAGCGCTGCCCGACGCGGAAGCTCTCCTCGATGAGCTTCTCCGCCTCGGCAAGACGGCCGTCGAGCATCGCGCGCAGCGCCCGGAACCGCAGCACCGACCAGAGGAACCACGGCTGCCGCGACTCCTCGGCACGCTGCGCGAAGACCTCGATCTCCTCGTCCACGGTGGCGATGTCGCCCGCCTCGAGCGCGTCGATCAGCCGTGACGCGTGCGCCGTCACCTGATGGCCGCGGTCGCCCTGGCGATCGGCGAGCTCGACCAGCTCGTCGACGCGCGCGCGGCGCGCCGCGAGATTGGCCGGCGCCCAGGTGGCCCAGGGCGCGTACTGCAGCGTCCAGACGAGCGCGCGCAGATCGCCGCTGTGCCGCGCCGTTGCGACCGCCTCCTCGCACAGCGCGGCCCGGCGCCGCTCCGTGCCCGGCGCGTGGTAGAGCGCGTAGGCGAGCCGGGCGAGGACCATCGCGCGGAACGCGTCGTTGCGGTTGCCGAGTCGCTCGAGCGCCTCCTCGAGGAGATGCGCGAGCCGCTCATCGACGGTGCCGGCCGGCTGGTGCGCGGCGCCGAGGCCGAGCACCGCGCGCGCAAAGAGCTCCGGATCGCCGAGCGCGCGCGCCCGCTCGATCGAGCGCCCGAAGAGCTCTTGCGCCTCGGCGTAGCGGCCGGCGCGCTGCTGGGTCTCCGCGCGGTCGAGCAGCACGGCGAGCCGCTCCGCCTCGGTCGCGCCCGGGTCGAGCTCGAGCACCGCGAGCGCGGTGCCATAGTGCCCGATCGCCTCGTCGAACGCGACCTGCGCCACCGCGTCGCCGGCACGCCGCGCGTAGAGGAACGCCTTGCGCGCGGTGTCCGGCGTCGCCGCGCGGTGGAAGTGGTGGGCGAGCAGCGCGGGCGCGGCGCCGGCCTGCTCGAGGTAGCCGCCGATCCGCGCGTGCAGGCGCGCGCGGCGTGCGGGCGGGACGCGCTCGTAGAGCACCGCCTGGTAGAGCGCGTGGACGAACTCGAAGCGCCCCGTCACGTCGCCTCCCGGCGTCGTCGCGACGCCGCGCGGCCGGCTGAGCCGCCCCTTGCGCGCCAGCGCCTCGAGCCGCGCCTCGACCGAGAGCACCGGCTCGTCGAGGCCGACCGCGACGGAGCCCGCCGAGAGCTCCATCCCGACGACGCTTGCCACCTCGAGCAGCCGGGCGTCGTCCGCACCGACCCGGTCGACCTGCTGCTCGATCATCTCGCGCAGGCTCTCCGGGATCTCGGCCTCGATCTCCGCGGGCGACGCCTCGAGCCGCCACCCGCCCTCGGACTCGACGAGCAGGGCGCGCTCGCGGAGGTGGTCGAGCAGCGCGACGACGAACAGCGCGTTGCCGCTCGTGCGCCGGTGGACGGCTGCCGCGAGATCGGCCGAGTCGAGGCCGGGGAGGCTCAGGTCCAGGTGCTGGCGCACCTCGTCGACGGTCAGCAGCTCGAGCGGCAGGTCGACGCACAGCGAGCGGATCACGAGGTCCTGGCGGAGCGCGCGCAACGGGTGATCGCGCACGATCACCTCGACGGGCCGGTACGATGCGACGAGGACGAAGCGTGCCGGCTCGCGGCGACGCGCAAGCAGCGAGATCAGGTCGAGCGTCGAGGGGTCGCTCCAGTGCAGGTCCTCGAGGACGACGACGAGCGGCTCCACCCGGGCGAGCGCCTCGACCGCGGACGCCATCTCGCGCAGCATGCGGTCGCGCGTCGCGCCGAGGATCTCCTTCTCGAGGAGCGCGCGATCCGCGTCGCTCACCAGCCAGGGGAGCTGGGCGAGCCAGGTCGGCGCGTGCCGGCGCAGGAGCTCGGCGATCGCCGCCGCGTCGGGCCCCTTGCCGAGGGCGTCGAGCAGCTCGTCCTTGGTGACCAGTGCGCCGCTCGACAGAGCGAGGCGGCGCAGGACGGCAAACGCCTTCGGCGTGAGCGCGATCGCCCTGGTGCCGTGCCAGAGACGCTCGCTGCGCAGATCCAGGCAGTAGGCGTCGAACGAGAGACGCAGTCCGCCGCCCTGCCGATCCTTGCTCGGATCGCGCGACTCCACCAGTCCGGAGCGGCAGCCTAGCGGCGGGAGCGCGCGAAGCTCAAGCGTCGGGTGCGCAAAGCGCATGGCGCCGGCCCGGCCTCGCCGCGCAGCCGCACGCGACGAATCGGGCTTGCGGCCCCGCCTGCCCCCGGCCAAACTGGTTTGCCATACCGGGCGAGCGACCTGCGAGCCCGGGAGAGCCTTGCCCGGGCAGGACACCCGCACGGAACGAGGAGATACGAGCCTTGCACGCACTCAAGCCATCGAACCGCATCGTCACCGCGGCCGCTCTGCTCGCCGGGCTGCTTCTCGCCCGGCCGGTCGCGGCGCACGCGCAGCGCGAGTCTGGCATCCAGCTCTCGCCGGACTCGAGGCGCTACTTCATCAGCAAGGACGTTGGGCAGGAGCGCTGGTCGATCACCTACAACCTCGACGACAAGACGGTGACCGGCAACGTCTTCCCGCTCGACGGCGGCGCGCCGACCTTCATCAGCTGCAACATCACGCGCGTCGACCAGGCGCCGAACCCGGCGGACGCGCTGTACCACCTCGAGTGCCGCGTCGCGGGCCCGTGCGCGTCCGCGCCGTGCACGCCGGACCAGTGGAGCCCGCCGGTGCCGGTCGACCCGCTCCCCGGCTCCTTCCTGCTGCCGACCAATACCCGCGCCACGTACGCAGGCAACGTCCAGCCGATCTACAATGTCTCCTGCGCGACCAGCGCCGTCTGCCACGGCAACGGGGCGCCGTACGTCGTGCTCGCGGCGGGCGTCTCCTACGACAACACGTTCCTCGTCGAGTCGAACGGTCCGAACGGCATGCAGGGTCCGTTCATCGTGCCGTTCCAGCCCGACGCGAGCTTCCTCTACAAGAAGCTCGACGGCACCGGGGCGGGCGAGCGGATGCCGTACAACGGATCGCCGCTGCCGCCGGATCAGATCGAGGCGATCCGGAACTGGATCCTCGAGGGCGCGGCCGACAACTGATCCCGGTCATGCCCGCCGAAGACGTCTCTTTGTTGACACCTCGCTCGGCAGAGCCATATAGCTGGCCACACCCCCGGCGTCGCGTCGTGACGCCCGAGAAGCCCTAGAGAGATACTTCATGCGCAGATCCCTTCTCCTGAGCATCGGCGCGGTTCTCGTTCTCGCTGCAGGCTGCAGCGACAGCGACGACGGCGGCACGTCGGGCGCGACCACGGTCCGGCCCGGCGAGTCGATCCAAGCGGCGGTCGACGCGGCCCAGCCGGGCGACACGATCCTCGTGCTCCCCGGCGACTACTTCGAGTCGCACGACGGGCGGGCGGCGGTCCGGATCACCAAGCCGCTCAAGCTCATCGCGCAGAGCAACCCGCCTGCGGAGAGGGTGCGCATCTTGCCGAGCGGCAACCAGCGGCACGGCATCCTCGTCGAGCCCGAGAACCCGGGCGATCCACACGTCGACGGCGTCGAGATCCGCGGCTTCACGGTCGAGGGCTTCCCGAACAACGGGATCTGGCTGCGCTACGTGCGCAACTTCCACATCGAGGGCAACGAGTCGATCAACAACCTCGAGAACGGCATCTGGCCGACGCTGTCGGCGAACGGCGAGGTGCGGAAGAACGTCTCCTACGGCTCGCTCGACGCAGCCCTCTGGGTCGAGGCCGCGGAGAACGTCCGGGTGATCGAGAACGAGGTCTACCACAGCCCGACGGGCCTCGAGGTCACGGTCTCGAACGACATCCACATGGAGGGCAACTACGTCCACGACAACGTGGTCGGCGTGGGGCTCTACCATCCGTCGGGCGCCGGGCTGCCGCCCCAGGACTGGCCGCAGGATCAGCCGTTCCGCAACTGGACGCTGATCGACAACCGGATCGAGAACAACAACTTCCCGAACCCGGTGTCGGGCGGCCTGGTGGGCGAGCTGCCGTCGGGCGGCGGCGTCCTCGTGCTCGGGGTCGACACCGTCGAGATCCGGGACAACACGATCCTGAACAACAACTTCTTCGGGATCGCGATGATCGACTACTGCCTCGCGGTGGACGGCACGCCCAACAGCTGCCAGAACAACCCGCCGTTCTACACCGACACCTCGCCGGACGGGAACCGCATCATCAACAACGTGGTGACGGGAAACGGCGCGGACCCGCCGCCCGGGCCGTTCCAGTCGATCGCGGGCGACATCCTCGGGCTCGGCGGCTCGAACAACTGCGCGAGCGGCAACACCGCGAACACCGTGCTCCTGTCGCCAGAGCTGCCCGAGTGCTAGACGAGCCGGGCGAAGGGAGACGCCCGGCACACGGTCGGTACGTCGCCTGAGTTGGTCGAGGCGGTGTCCGCGAAAGACGGCTCCACGGTGCTCCGCCGGTTCACGGGACCGGCGGCAAACGAGCTCACGATCCTTTCCCGCCCCGACGGCACGTCGCGGGACGCGGGCGGACAGGCCGAGGCGGCGTACCGTCGCCTCGTCTGCACCCTGCGCGCGGAGCGCGGGTCGCTGCGCGACCTCGCCTCCGAGATGCTGTTCCTGCGCGACATCCGGCGCGACCTGCCCCGGGTGCTCGCGGCGCGGGAGCGCGTCCTCTCCGCGATCGAGGGCGGCGCGCCGGGGCCGCTGCCCGCCTGCATCCAGCAGCCGCCCACCGACGACGACGCGGCCGTCGTGCTGCTCGCCTCGGCGGTCGTGCCGCACGACCGCGCTGCGTCCTCGGTGACGGACGTGCGCGCCGGTGCGGCGTGCGCGTGCGGCGGCTGCACCGGAGCGGGCGGGCGCCTCGTCCGGATCGGCGAGGAGAGCTCGCTCCTCACCTCGAACCTCTACGGCTCGGGCGGCGACACCTACGAGCAGGCATGCGACATGTTCCGCGCCGCGGAGCGCCTGCTCGCGGAGTGCGGGATGGAGTTCCGCGACGTCGTCCGCACGTGGATCCACCTGCGCGACATCGACCGCGACTACGACGCGCTGAACGCCGCGCGACGCGAGTTCTTCGAGCGCTCGGGCATCGAGCCGCGGCCCGCGAGCACGGGCGTCGGGGGCGTCCCCTTCCCGGACGCGCACGGCTGCTCGCTGGTCCTCCAGGCGGTGAAGTCCACACGTCCGCTCGACGTCCGGCCCATGTCGACGCCGTCGCTCAACGAGGCGTGGAGCTACGGCGCGGACTTCTCGCGCGGCCTGCGGCTTTCCGGGGCGAACGGGGTGACGCTGCACGTGTCGGGCACCGCGAGCATCGACGAGGCCGGGCGGACCGCACACCAGGGCGACCTCGCAGCGCAGGCCGAGCGCATGATCCACAACGTCGCGTCGCTGCTTGCGGGCCAGGGCGCGACGCCGGCGCACTTGGTGCGCGGCGTCACGTACGTGAAGCGCGCGAGCGACGCGCCGCTCGTCCGCGCGCTCTACCGGCGTCGCGGCTTCGACTCCTTCCCGTGCGCCTTCGTCGTGGCCGACCTGTGCCGGCCGGAGCTGCTGTGCGAGATGGAGGCCGCGGCGCTACTTCCTCGATCGACCTCCGGGGCGCAGCCCGGAGAATAGAGGCGAAGATGTCGAGAGCGCGTCGTTTCACCGTGCGCGCGGCCGCCGTGCCGTGCGCCCTCGCCCTCGCCGTTCTCCACGCGACGAGCTGCGAGCGCGACGTCGCGCCCTTGAAAAACGAGACCACGTCCGAGGTCGAGGTTGCCGCCCCGGCCGCGACCGCCGCGAGCCCCGCGCCCGCCGCGACGGCCGCCGCCCCCGCGCCGCCGACGGACGCCGTCGCCGCCGCGCCGGCTGCGCCGCCGCGCATCACCTACCCGCTCGACGGGACGCTCTTCCCGCCCGAGATCGTGGCACCCACCTTCACCTGGGAGGACGCGGTCGGCGACGCGGGGCGCTGGGAGGTCGTGGTCCGTGACGACGCGGGCGCCGAGATCCTCCGCGCGCAGGCGGACACGCCGCGCTGGCGGCCGACCGAGGAGGCGTGGCGGCAGATCAAGGAGCGGAGCCTGGAGCGCGACGCCGAGGTGACCGTGACGCGGATCCAGCCGGCGAGCGAGGCGAGCGCCGAGGTCTCGGTGGTGGTCCGCATCCGGACGTCGAAGGATCCAGTCGGCGACGCCCTCTTCTACCGCGAGGTGCCGCTCCCCTTCCTGAAGGCCGTGCAGGACCCCTCGAGGATCCGCTGGCGCTTCGGGACGATCGACTTGGAGGACGGCCCGCCCATCGTGCTGCAGAACCTGCCGGTGTGCGGCAACTGCCACTCGTTCGCCGACGACGGGAGCGTGCTCGGCCTCGACGTCGACTACGGCAACGACAAGGGCGCGTACGGCATCATCCCGGTCAGCAAGCAGATGGTGATGAGCGACGACAAGATCATCACCTGGGCGGACTACCGGCGCGACGACGGCGAGCTCACCTTCGGCCTCCTCTCGCGGGTCTCGCCGACCGGACGCTACGTGATCAGCACCGTCAAGGACCGGTCGGTGTTCGTCGCGATGCCGGACCTGATGATCTCGCAGCTCTTCTTCCCCATCAAGGGCATCCTCGTCGTCTACGACCGCGAGACGAAGACGTTCAGCGCGCTGCCGGGAGCCGACGACCCGCAGTACGTGCAGACCAACGCGGTGTGGAGCCCCGACGGGAAGGAGATCGTGTTCGCGCGTGCGAAGGCCTACCGCTCCGAGCGGCTCGAGCAGCAGAACGCGGCGCTGATCGACGAGAAGGACGTCCCGGAGTTCACCGTCGAGAGAAGGCCGTTCCGCTACGACCTCTACCGGATCCCGTTCAACGACGGGAAGGGCGGCACGCCGGTGCCGATCGAGGGCGCCTCGAACAACGGGATGAGCAACTACTTCCCGAAGTTTTCGCCTGACGGGAAGTGGATCGTCTTCACCAAGTCGCAGAGCTACATGCTGCTGCAGCCGGACAGCGAGCTGTGGATCGTTCCGGCGGACGGCAGCGGCCCGGCGCGGCGGCTGCGCTACAACACGCCGCGGATGAACTCGTGGCATAGCTGGTCGTCGAACAGCCGCTGGCTCGTGTTCTCCTCGAAGATGAACGGGCCGTACACCCAGCTCTTCCTCACCCACATCGACGAGGAGGGGAACGACAGCCCGCCGGTGCTGCTCGAGCGCTTCACCTCGCCGGACCGGGCGGCGAACATCCCCGAGTTCGTCAAGCTGCCCGCGGACGCGATCGCGTCGATCCGCGAGGAGTTCCTCGACCCCTACTCGTTCCTCCGCGCCGGGACGGCGAACCAGCGCACGGGCGACTACGCCGGGGCGGAGCGCCTCTTCCGCCGCGGGCTCGAGCTCGCTCCCGACGACGCGGAGCTGCACAACGCGCTCGGCTGGACGCTCTTTCAGTCCGGACGGCCCGCCGAGGCGGTCGCCGAGTACCAGCGTGCGCTCGCGGCGGAGCCGCGCCACGCGAAGGCGCACAACAACCTGGCGCTCGCGCTCGTCGAGCTCGGTCGGCTCGAGGAGGCGGCGAGCCACTTCCGGGCGTCGCTCGAGATCGAGCCGCGGGCCGAGATCTACAGCGACCTCGGCTTCACGATGGCCCGGCTCGGCAAGCGCGACGAGGCGTTCGCCGCCTACCGGAAGGCGCTCGAGATCGACCCGGCCTGCGCGTCGGCGCACTTCAACCTCGCCGTCACGTTCGTCCAGGAGGGCCGGCTCGGCGAGGCGGAGACCCACTACCGGCAGGCGCTCGCGACGCGGCCGAACGCCGAGACGCACAACGGCCTCGGCTTCGTCCTGGCCCGGCAGGGCCGCAACGAGGAGGCGCTCGCCGAGTTCCGCGCCGCGATCGAGGCCGACGAGAGCTACACGCCGGCCTACAACAACCTCGCCGAGGCGCTGGTGCGACAGGGCCGGCTCGAGGAGGCGGAGCAGTACTACGCGCGCTCGCTCGCCGTGAAGGAGAGCGCGGCCGTCTACGACGCGCTCGGCATCGTCCAGCGAAGGCTCGGCAAGACGGACGAGGCCGACCAGCAGTTCGCCCGCGCGAGGGCGCTGCGCACGGCCGTGCACTGAGCGTCCGGGACCGGTGAAGATCCGCCGGGCCTGGTGAGCCCGGCGCCCGCGGTCCGGTGGAGCTCGGCGCCGCGAGGGGCCCGCGCGGGCGGGCCCGTGAGCCCTCACGCCCGCCGGGCCTCCGCGGCCGCGCACGTCCTGGGCTGCGCGGCGCAGTCCGCCAGCGCCCGACGCGGCCCCCCCTGCCAGCCGCACGACGTGCCGCGTCACCCGGCCCCGCGTGCTACGCTTCGCGCCCGATGCCGCCCGCCGCGATCCCGGGTGCCCGCTTCGAGGCGCCTCCCGGCTCGCCGCCCCCACGACGGGTCCGGACGCTGCGCGAGGTCCGCCCGCGCCAGGCGGAGGGACGGCGGGCGCGCTTCGCCGCCGGCACGCCCGGGCAGAAGGCCCTGTTCTTCCTCCTGGTCGCGACCTTCCTCGCCGGGCTCGGGCTCGACATCGCGGACAAGCTGCAGCGCGTCGGCCGGGCCGACGTCGGCTTCCTGATCGACGGCGGCGCGGTGTCGCCGACCCGGGCCGACGCCTCCGACGCGGGCCTCCGCGGCGGCGGCCGCGCGCTCGCGGTGAACGGGACGCCGCTCACCGCGAACGACGTCCGCAACGAGCGCCTCCCGGCGCTCCACACCGAGATCGGCGCGACCAACGTGCTGACGCTCGAGCGGCCGGGCGGCGCGGTCCGCGAGGTCGCGCTCGAGGTCCGCCCCTGGAGCTGGCACGACGTCGTGTTCACCGAGGGCGGCACGGGGCTCGTCGGCCTCCTGCTCTTCGCGGTCGGGACGACGGTCTTCCTCCTCCGGCCGTACGAGCTCACGAGCTGGGCGCTCCTCTCGATCGCGACGATCGCCGGCGGCGCGCTGATGACGATCTTCGTGCCGATCAGCGGCGAGCAGAACGTCCTCACCTCGTACTACTTCCGCTTCGTGATCGGCCTCACCTGCACCGTGCCGTTCCACCTCGCCCTCGCCTTCCCCGTGCCGCACCGGATCCTGCTGCGCGGCCCGGCGGTGCTCTGGCTGATCTACGGCCTGGGGACGCTGCACGGCGTGCTGAACGTCATCGCCTGGCGCGTGGGCTTCGTCGGACCGCTCGCGTACCTGCGTCCGGTCGCGACCTTCTGGCTGCTTGCGTCGGTGGTGCTGTTCGTCGCGCGGTGCGCCGAGCACGCGTTGCGCGGGCGCGACCCGCTGGTCGTGCAGCGGGCGCGGATCCTGCTCGCCGGCGCGCTGTTCGGCTTCGCGCCGATCGCCGTGCTGCAGGTGCTGCAGCATGGCTTCGGCGCGGCCGGCTTCGACATGCGCTTCGCGTTCTGGGCGCTCGGGATCTTCATCCTCGCGCTTGCCCGGGTGACGCTGCGCCCCGAGCTGATGAACGCGCGCATCGCCGTGCGGCGCGCGCTGATCTACGCGACGGTGGTCGGTGTCTTGACGCTCCTCGCCATCGTCCTCGTGTCGGTGCGGCCGTACGCGGTCGCGGCGCTGCTCCTGCCGCTCCTCTACGCGTGGCCCCGCTTCGACGCCTGGCTCGACGCGCGCCTCTACCCGCAGCGCGCACACTTCCCCGAGCTCCTGCGCGAGCTCGGCGACGAGATGGCGACCTGCACGAGCGTCGACGAGGTCCTCGACGCGCTGGCGCACGCTCCCGCCCGGCTGTGCGACGCGCGGAACGCGACCGCCTTCCTGCTCGCCGGCACCGCGTCCACCGAGGAGCACGTCCGCACCGACGACGGCGTCCCGATCGACGGGCGCGGCCCGCTCGGCGACGAGACGATCGTCCTGCTGCTCCGCACGACGCGCAAGGAGATCCTGCGCGACCGGATCGCGCTCGACCCGCAGTACTCGAACGTCCAGCACGAGTGCTACGCGGGGTTCAAGCGGCTGCGCGCCGAGCTGCTGCTGCCGATCGTCGAGAACGGCCGCGTGGTGGGCGGGCTCGCGATCGGCCCGCGCACGACGGGCGACCCCTACCAGGCAGCGGAGATCGACGCGCTCACGACCGCGGCGCAGCAGGCGGCGCAGGCGCTGCTCCGCGTGCGCGCGACCGAGCGCCTGCGCGCACGCGAGCGCGAGTTCGCCGACCTCAAGCGCTTCTTCCCGCCGCAGATCATCGACCAGGTGATGGCGCGCGGCGGCGCCGCGGAGCTCAAGAGCCAGCGCAAGCTCGTCACCGTGCTGTTCGCCGACCTGCGCGGCTTCACCTCGTTCTCCGAGAGCGTCGAGCCCGAGGAGCTGATGGCGACGCTCGCCGAGTACCACGCCGCGATGGGAAGACGCGTCGCGGAGCACGCGGGGACGCTCGAGCGCTTCGCCGGCGACGGCTTCATGGTGTTCTTCAACGACCCGCTCGACCAGCCCGACCACGCGGAGCGCGCGGTGCGCATGGCGCTCGCGATGCGCGACGACGTCCGCCGGCTGCGCGAGGTCTGGGCGCGCAAGGGCTACCCGATCGACGTCGGGATCGGGATCGACACCGGCTACGCAACGTGCGGCTTCGTCGGCTACGAGGGCCGACGCGACTACGGCGTGATCGGCAAGGTGACGAACCTCGCGGCGCGGCTGAGCGACGTCGCCGCGCCGGGCGAGATCCTGATCACGGCGCGTGTCTACGCGGAGCTGAACGACGGCGTCGCGACCGAGCCCGCCGGCGAGCTCACGCTGAAGGGCTTCGCCCAGCCGCAGATGGCGTACCGGGTGCTGGGACGCCGCGGCTGAGCCGTCGTGCGGCGCGCCGCGGCGCGCGCCCGGGCGCCGCCCGCGAGATCCCGCTCAGACGACGCCGCCCCGGGTGAGCCGCAGCGGGTCGAGGACGCGCGCCAGCTCCTCGGGCGAGAGCACGCCCTCCTCCTCGGCCACCTCGCGGATCGAGCGGCCGGTCTCGGCGGCGCGCTTCACGATCTTGCCGGCGCGGTCGTAGCCGATCACGGGGTTCAGCGCGGCGCCGATCTGGAGGTTGCGCTCCGCGTCCGCGCGGCACTTCTCGACGTCGGCGACGATGCCGTCGACACAGCGCTGGGCGAGCAGGACGCAGGCGCGCGACAAGATCGAGATCGACTGGAGCAGGTTCGCGGTGATGAGCGGCACCATCACGTTGAGCTCGAAGTCGCCGAGCGCGCCGCCGATCGACACCGCGAGGTCGTTGCCCATGACCTGCGCCGCCACCTGCCGGCACATCTCCGGGATCACGGGGTTCACCTTGCCCGGCATGATCGACGAGCCGGGCTGCAGCGACGGAAGCTGGATCTCGCCGAGCCCGGCGCGCGGCCCCGAGGCGAGCCAGCGAAGGTCGTTCGCGATCTTCATCAGGCTCACGGCCACCGTGCGCAGCGCGCCGCTCGCCTCGACGCAGGCGTCGCGCGCGCCCTGCGCCTCGAAGTGGTTCGGCGCCTCGTGGAGCTCGAGGCCGGTGCGCGCCGCGACGCGGGCGATGATCGCCGCCGCGTACCCCGGAGGCGCGTTGAGCCCGGTGCCGACCGCCGTGCCGCCGAGCGGCAGCTCGGCGAGGCTCGGCATCGTCGCCCGGACGCGCCGGATGCCGCGCTCGATCTGGGCCGCGTAGCCCGAGAACTCCTGCCCGAGGGTGACCGGGGCCGCGTCCATCAGGTGGGTGCGACCGGTCTTGACCACGTTCGCGAGCTCGTCCGCCTTGCGCGCGAGGCTCGAGCGCAGCGTCTCGAGCGCCGGCAGGAGATCGTCGCGCAGCGCGAGCAGCGCCGCGATGTGGGTCGCGCTCGGGATCACGTCGTTCGACGACTGCCCGGCGTTCACGTGGTCGTTCGGGTGCACGGGGTCCTTGCTGCCCAGTCGGCCGCCGAGCAGCTCGATCGCGCGGTTCGCGATCACCTCGTTCGCGTTCATGTTGGTCGAGGTCCCCGAGCCCGTCTGGAAGACGTCGACCACGAAGTCGCGGTCGTGCTTGCCCTCGACGACCTCCTCGGCCGCCGTCGCGATCGCGTCCGCGATGCGCGGCTCGAGCGTCCCGCGCTCGCGGTTCTCGAGCGCGGCGGCCCACTTGAGAAGCCCGAGCGCCTCGATGAAGCGGCGTGGAAAGCGCTGCCCCGAGACGGGGAAGTTCTCGACCGCGCGCTGCGTCTGCGCGCCGTAGTAGACGTCGCTCGGGACCTCGATCGAGCCCAGGCTGTCCGACTCCGTGCGCGTGCTCATCGTCGCCTCCCGCGTGGCTCCGAGCCTAGCACGAGTGCGCGATCGCGCTCAGCCGCCGCCGGAAGGCAGCGCGACGACGCCGAAGCGCAGCTCGACCTCGTCGCGGTTGCGGATCGCGCCGAGCGCCACCGAGTAGGGCTCGATGCCGAAGTCGCTCTGCTTGAAGCGCAGGCTGCCGGTCCCGTGCAGCGCCTCGCCCTCCTCGCGCACCTGCATCGGGAACGAGACCCGGCGCGTGACGCCGTGGAGCGTCAAGTCGCCGGTGAGACGGAAGCCCTCCGGTGCGCGCTCGATCTGCGATGCCCGGAAGCGGATCTCCGGGTAGCGCTCGACGTCGAGCTGGCCCTCGCCGAGCATCGTCGTCCTCACCTCGGCGCGGTCCTCCTCGGAGAGCCGGCCGGAGAGGCCGTACTTCGCGCGCTGCTCCGGCTCGTCGACCTCGAGCGCGCGCGCGTCGACCTCGATCTCGGCGCTGAGCGCGACGAGCTCGCGGTCGACGTCGAGCGAGCCCGAGAAGCGGGTCGCGCGGACGACGTGGTCGTGCGCCAGCGCCGACCCTACACCCGCGCGCGAGACGAGCACGACGAATTCGCTCTGCCGCTCGTCGATCCTGTACGGCGCGGCGCGGGCGCCCGCCGCGACGACGAGCAGCGACGCGACCGCCGCGCCGCACGCGAGGAGCCCGGCCGCGCGCACGCGCCTCACCCCGTCGTCCAGCCCCCGAAGTGGAGCTCGAGCGTCCGCCGGTAGGGCACGCACGAGCGGCGCTCCTTGACCAGGCGCCAGGCCGCCTCGTCGCCGAGCCCGCGGTGCGCCCGCAGGTAGGCGATCGCCACGGTCGGCGCGCGGTTGAAGCCCGCGTTGCAGTGCAGGTACACGCGCTTCTTCGCCGCGAGCAGCCCGTCGAGCAGCACGAGCAGGCGGGGCAGCGCGGCCGCGAGGTGCGTCGGATCGCCGTCGGGCACGGGGACGCGGTGGAACTCGATGCCCGCCCGCAGGTAGGCCGCGACGAGCTCGTGCACGACGAGCTGCTTGCTCGCGAGGTCGGCGTCGTCCTGCAGGCTCACGACCGCGCCGATGCCGTGCTCGTCGCGGAGCCAGGCCGCGTCGGCGGGCGTGGGGTACTCGCCGAGCAGGAGCTCGCCGTCGAGGATGGCCGAGAGGCCGGGCCGGCCGGCGGGCCGCATGAACGCTCGCTCGCCGCGGTAGGCCGAGGGTCCAAACACGCCCTCGGGGGTACCGCGGGGGCCTGACGCGCGCAACGCCCGAGCGTCCGGCGAGGCTCGCGGCGCGGTGCGTCGAAACCCCGCTTGACGCGAGCGTTCGCGCGCTGTGCCCCGTGTGTGCTCTAGTCGCGCCGCCCGGAAGCGAAACACGTAGCCCCGTCGTCGACCAAGGAGGGGGGAAGATGACGTACCGGACTTCGCGTTGGGGAATCGCGATCGCGGTGGCGATCGTCGCGGTGCTCGGCACGGCGCGCTCGGGGCGCGCCATACCTCTCAACGAGGACGGCACCATCAACGTCGGCATACGCGCCTACGTGAACGCGCGCATCGGCACGATGGCGAAGCAGTCGACGCGGCCGGGCAACCAGCCGCCCGCGTGCATCGCGCAGCCGAACGCGGAGAACTGCAACTTCGGCGGCACGTTCCCCTACTCGGGCGCGGGCAACCTGATCCAGAACCGCTACTTCCTCGAGGTCAAGTGGAACCACGACCTGCTCGACTGGTGGCGCGACGTGCTCCCCGACAGCGTGACGTCGTTCCGCTACAACTTGACGTACCGCGGCGAGTACGAGGGCATCTACGATTTCGGCCCGAGCGCGTACCGCAACAACCTGGAGATGTTCCAGGAGATCGAGCAGGCGCTGCGTCAGGGCGGTTACCCGACCGACTCCGCGCGCTTCCAGCTCCGTCGCGTGCGGCACCGGCTGCGTCAGATCGCGAGCTACCGCAACCGCCTCTTCCAGGCGTTCATCGACTGGGAGCAGGGTCCGGTGTTCATCCGCTTCGGCCGGCAGAACCTCGCCTGGGGCGAGACCGACGTCTTCCGGCTGCTCGACAACATCAACCCGATCGACTCGAGCTTCGGCGGCTTCTTCATCGACCTCGACGAGCGCCGCGTGCCGCTCAACATGCTGCGCGCAAGCTACAACTTCGGCACGATCGGACCGCTCGACCAGAGCTTCCTCGAGGGCTACGTCGCGTACGACAACACGGTCGCCTTCATCCCCGGCGCCCCGCAAGGCTCGCCCTGGGCAGCCCCGCTCGGCCCGACGACCGGCGTGCTGCTCTCCGACCAGGAGGGGCCTTCGCGCACGCTGCACAACCTGCGCGGCGGCGGACGCTTCGTGTTCAACGTCGGCGACTTCACCTTCACGCTGGCGAGCTACCAGACGATGTTCGACCTGCCGGCGGTCCGCTTCCGCCAGGCGCAGCCGACCGACCCCGGCTTCGTCGACGGCATCAGCACGCTCACCGCGGTCCAGTTCGCGCCGCTCGTCTGGGTGAACGGCGCGTCGATGACCACCGCGCTCCCCTCGCTCAAGAGCGTGCTGCGCTCGGAGATCGCCTGGTTCAAGGACGAGGCGCTGTTCGTCGGCCCGCTCGAGAGCGCCTTCCCCGGCAAGGGCGTGACGACCGACTTCGCCACCGGCTTCCTCGGGCCCGTGATCAGCGGCCAGCTCGACACGGTGAGCCGCAAGGACACGTTCAACCTGGCGATCGGCTGGGACATGAACCAGCTCATCCGCTTCCTGAACCCGCAGCAGACCTTCTTCATCTCGACGCAGTTCTTCTTCCGCCACATCTTCGACCACGATCCGCTGCAGTCGCTGCCGGTTCCCGAGCCGAACAACTCGACGCGCACCATCCCGCTCGTCGAGAACACGTTCCTCCACACCCTGGCGATCAACACGACCTACAACGTGCGCGCGCCGCTGACCAACACGAACCTGCAGGTGACGCCCGGCTTCAACTTTTTCTACGACTGGCAGGGCATGCTGCTCTTCCAGCCGGGAATCCGCTTCGTGCGCGACCCGTGGCGCCTCATCATCGACTACACGACGATCAACAGCGGCGTGTTCCGCTACCAGATCGGCCTCGTGCGCGACCGGTCGAACGTGCGGTTCCAGCTCGAGTACGTGCTCTGACGGCGTCCGCCGCAGGGCTTTGACTTGGCCGCGGCCACGCGCGCATACGGCGAGGGCATGAGCCGGCCGCGCGAGGGTCGAGGCACGACGACGGCGGACGCATCCGAGCCACACGAGATTGCCGGAGACGGCGAGGCGCGACGCGCGGCGCTCCTCGCTACACGGCTGCGCCTCGGCGTGTGGATGCTGCTCGCGGCGTGGGCGGTGTTCCTCCTGCTCGAGCTCTTCCTGGTGCGCGAGCGGCCGCTCCCCGTGCTGGGGATCAAGACCGTCCAGCTCGCGGGCCTGCTCGCCGTGCTCGGGCTCGTCCGCCCGGGCAGGTCGCGCCGCTCGGCGATCCGCCTCGCGCTCGCGACCGTCTGGCTCGTCTGCTTGACGACCGCCCTCACCGGAGCCGTCGCCGACGAAATCTCGTCGGCGTCGCTGCTCCTGGTCGTGCTGGTCGTGTCGACGTCGGTGCTCCTGCCGTGGGGTCCGCGCCCGCAGGCGTGCACCGCGGTCGCTGCGGCCTCGGCGCTCGCGCTCAACGCCGCGCTCGTCTCGCGCCTGCCGGCGGACTTCGCCTTCTCGGTCGCGGTCGTGCTCGCCGCGATCTGCGCGTCGCTGTACGTCGCCCGGGAGACGGAGCACGAGGAGCGGCGGCGCGAGGGCGCGGAGTGCGCGCTGCGCGCCGGCGAGCGCCTGCGCCGCGCGATCGTCGAAGCGGCGCCCGAAGCCGTGCTGCTCCTCGCCCGGGACGGAGCGATCGCCGGCTGGCACGCGGCCGCGGAGCGGACGCTCGGCCTGCGCCGCGACGGCCCGACGCCGCCGCGGATCGTCGACGTGCTGCTCCCCCAGGGCGCGCGCGACCTGCAGCGCGAGGCGATCGAGCGCGACCTGCGGGCCGGAGGCGGCCCGATGCTGGGCCGGGGGCTCGAGGTAGCGGCGCGCCGCGCGGACGGCGGCGCGCTCCCCGCCGAGCTCACGATCGTGCCGCTCGTCGACGACGCGGGCGGCCAGCCTGTGCTCTTCGCCGCGTACCTGCGCGACCAGACCGAGCTCCGCGCGGCGCAGCAGGCGGCCGACGCGACGCCGCACATCCTCTACCTCTACGACGTCGGCCAGGGGCGCGTCACCTACGTGAACCGCCAGGTCTCGCGCATCCTCGGCTACGGCGGCGACTACATCCTGAACCACGGCATCGAGTTCCTGATCGGCGTGATCCACCCGGACGACGTCGAGAGGACGGTCGTCGGCGCGCAGGAGCGCCTGCGCGAGATCTCGGAGGACGGCGTCGTCGAGGCGGAGCTCCGCGTCAAGCATCGCAACGGCGAGTGGCGGTGGATCCACTGCCGGAACGTCGTCTTCACCCGCGGCGACGACGGGCTCCCGACCCAGATCCTGGGCACGGCGCAGGACGTGAGCGAGCGCAAGCAGGCCGAGGAGCTGGTGCGCGCGCACGAGGCGGAGCTCGCGCACGTGCTGCGCGTCGCGACGCTCGGCGAGATGGCCGCGGGCTTCGCGCACGAGCTGAACCAGCCGCTCGCGAGCATCGTGAGCTTCGCGAAGGGCTGCGCGCGGCGGCTCCAGGCGGGCGGCGTCGACCCGGAGTCCTTCGTCGGGATCATGGAGCAGATCGCCTCCGAGGCGCTGCGCGCGGGCGAGATCATCCGCCGGCTGCGCACGCTGGTGCGCAACGGCTGCGAGGCGATGGACGATCTCCCCGAGTCCGAGCGCGTGCTGACGCTCCTCACCTCGAGCGGCGGCCCCGATGCGGTGATCCTCGCCGTGCACGACCGCGGCAAGGGCCTGGGCGACGCGGGCCCCGAGCGCATCTTCGAGCCCTTCTTCACCACCAAGGCGAGCGGCCTCGGCATGGGCCTCGCGATCAGCCGCTCGATCGCCGAGCGGCACGGCGGGCGCCTGCTCGCGATGGCGAACCACGACCGCGGCGTGACCTTCCAGCTCGTCCTGCCCTGCGGCAAGGCGGCCGCGCTCGACCCCGGGCCGGCGGTCGCGGCCGGGGCGGGCAGCCGCCCGCTCTGACGCGTGGAGAACGTGGCGCAGGCGCCTCCCCGGCCGGGACGGTGGTGGGCGGCGACGCTCGCCTGCCTGCTCCTCGCCTCGGCCGCCCTGCACCTCGGCGGCATCGAGCGCAACCTGCCCGACGCTCGCGACGTCGACGAGGACGCGCTCCTCCGCCCGGCGATCCGCATCGCTTCCTCGGGCAACCTGAACCCCGGCTGGTTCGGCTACCCGGGATCCACGGTGATCTACCCGCTCGCGGTGCTGCTCCACGTCCAGCAGGCGGCCCTGCACGGCGGGCGCTGGCTCGAGCCCAACCGCAGGATCCGCTTCGCCTTCTTCGGCGGGGACTTCGCGCCGTACGTCCGCACGGGGCGCCTCCTGAGCAGCGCCTACGGTGTTGCCTCGGTCGCGCTCGTGGCGCTGGTCGGGCTCGTCGCCTTCGAGCCGAGGAGCGCGCTCGTCGCGGCGGCGCTCACCGCGTTCTCGCCGCTCGCGATCGAGTACGCGCAGCCGCTGCGCAGCGACAGCGCCGCGACCTTCTTCGGCCTCCTCTTTCTCGCCGCGGTGCTGAAGCTCGTCGCGCGGCCGAGCCTTCGCTGGCACCTGCTCGCCGGTGCGGCGCTCGGGCTTGCGATCGCCTCGCGCTACATGATGGCGACGGGCGCCGCGGTGCTGCTCGCGGCGCAGGAGCACCTCACCCGCCGCGACGGTCCGTCGGGCGCACGGGGCCTCGCGATGATCGCGGGCTGGCTCGCGGTGCCGGCCGCGTTCCTCCTCGTCACGCCCTACTTCGTCCTCGACCCGAGCGCGGCGATCGGCGGGGTCATCCAGGCCGCGACCCGGCAGCGGGCGCACACCGGCATCGATCAGCTCGGGTTCATCGGCAACCTGCGCTTCTACCTCGGCACGGCGCTTCCCGACGCGCTCGGCTGGGCTCCCTACGCGATCGCGCTCGCGACGATCGCCCTCGCCGCGTGGCGCAGGAGCGTCGCGCCGGTCTTGCTCGCGGTCTACGCCGCCGCCTACGTCGTCGGCGTCAGCATGCTCGGCATCCACTGGCAGCGCTGGATCATCCCGGTGCTGCCGGTGCTCGCGCTGCTCGCGGCCCGCGGCCTGGTCGCCGCGATCGACGCCGCGAGCGCCCGCTTCACGGGCGGTCGGCGGCGCGCGGCGACGGTGGCGCTGATCGCCGTGACGCTCGCCCTGGTCGTGCCCGCGACGCGCGAGGCGATCCGCCGGACGCGGCTTCACGCCACGCCGTCCACCGAGATCGACGCCCTCGAGTGGGTGCTCGCCAACGTGCCTGCGCGGAGCGCGATCGCGCACGAGTGGTACACGGCGCCGCTCAACGTCGCGAAGCGCGCGCGGGCGAAGCGCTACCGCCTCCTCTCGCCGGACTCGCTCGCGAGGCGTCCGCTGCACTTCTACCGCTCGCGCGGCTTCGAGTACCTGCTGGTCAGCAGCAACATGTACAACCGCTTCTTCCGCAAGCCGGCGCGCCACCGGAAGGAGGTCGGCTTCTACCGCCGGCTGCGGCGTGTCGGGGTGGTCCTGCACGAGGTGCGCGGCTCGCCGACGAAGCGCGGGCCGACCATCACGATCTACCGCCTGCCGGCCGCCGCGGGCGCGCGGGCGGCCGAGCCCGAGGCGCGCGGCAAGACGCCGCCGGGCGAGCCGGGCCGGGCGCGGCGCACGGCCCCGCCGCCGCCCTGAAGCACGCGCCAGCGGCCCTCGGCGCACTCGGGCGGGCGTCCGAACAACTCTTGCGGTTGCGGTCCCCGCGCCGTTCGTGTCAGCTTCCCGCCTCGTTCGCCGTCTTTTCCGGCGGCGCACGTCGCCGGCGAGCGGGAGTCAGTCGTTCATGGGAGACAGGAAGAGGTTCGGTGCCCTGGCCGCGGCACTCGTGCTCGCGCTCGGCGGGTGCGGCGGCGGTGGCGGCAGCGACGGCGGAAGTCCGTCCCCGCCGCTCGGGTCGCCGAGCTGGGTCACGCACTGGAGCCGGATCGCGGTCGACACGAGCGGCCTCGACCACGCGCCGGTCGCGGCGGGCGAGGACCGGGTCTACGGCCACCAGATCGGCCCCGGGCGCGCGTCCCGCGCGATGGCGATCGTCCACGTCGCGGTCTTCGAGGCGGTAAACGCGGTCTTCGGCGGCTACCAGAGCTACACCGGCCTGCCGCCCGCCTCGCGCGACGTCGCGTTGAAGGCCGCGATCGCCCAGGCGGCGCACGACACGCTCGTCGACCTCTACCCGTCGCACGCGAGACGCCTCGAAGGCGAGCTCGACGCGACGCTCGCCGAGGTCGAGGCGAGCGAGGAGCAGAAGGAGGCGGGCCTCGACCTCGGCCGCCGCGCCGCGCGCTCGATCCTCGAGCTCCGGGCCAACGACGGCTCGGACCATCCCGAGCCGATCATCGGCGTCGACTACTTCCCGGAGGAGCGGCCGGGCGTCTGGCGCATGGACCCGGTCAGCCAGAACCCCGTCGCGCTCGGGGCCCGCTGGGGTGAGGTCCGGCCGTTCGTCCTCGAGTCGTCGTCGCAGTTCCGCATCCCGCCGCCGCCCGCGCTCGACAGCCCCGAGTTCGCGGCGGCCTACGCCGAGGTGCAGCGCCTGGGCGGCGACGGCATCGCGACGCCGACCGAGCGCACGCCAGACCAGACGGCGATCGGCATCTACTGGGCGTACGACGGTCTGCCGAGCCTCTGCGCGCCGCCGCGGCTGTACAACCAGATGACCTGGCAGCTCGCCGAGGAGCAGGGGCTCGACCTGGTCGCGACGGCCCGTCTCCTGGCGCTGGTCAACGTCGCCATGGCCGACGGGGCGATCGCGAGCTGGGAGTCCAAGTACTTCTACAAGTTCGAGCGCCCGGTCACCGCGATCCGCAACGGCGACCTCGACGGCAACCCCGCGACCGTGGCCGACCCGACCTTCACGCCGCACGGCGCGCCCGCCAGCAACTCGACCGGGCCGAACTTCACGCCGCCCTTCCCCGCCTACCCGTCCGGCCACGCGACCTTCGGCGGCGCCGTCTTCCAGATGATGCGCCACGTCTTCGGCACGGACGACATCGCGTTCACCTTCGTCTCCGACGAGTACAACGGGATCACCGTCGACAACGAGGGCAAGGTCCGGGAGCTCCACCCGCGCAGCTTCTCGAGCCTCTCCGAGGCCGAGGAGCAGAACGGGCAGAGCCGGATCTACCTCGGCATCCACTGGTCGTTCGACAAGACCGAGGGGATCGCCCAGGGGCGACGCGTCGCGGATTACGTCTTCCAGAACCTGTACCCGCCCACGTCCTGAGCCGGATGCCGGTGCGGACGGATGGGGCTACCGGCCCATCCGCCCGCACACGGTCGAATGGTTGAATGCGCCGGCCGCTCCGTCCTAAGTCTTGGCCATGGCGCACGACCTGGTTCTCCGCGGTGCAACCATCGTCGACGGCACGGGCGTGCCGGGGGTCTCGGGAGACGTCGCGATCGACGGCGCGCGGCTCACGCAAGTCGGAGGGCGCGCCGGCGCCGGCAAGCGCGAGATCGACGCGACCGGGCTGGTCGCCTGCCCCGGCTTCATCGACCCGCATACCCACTACGACGCGCAGGTCTGCTGGGACCGAGCGCTGACGCCGTCGTGCTGGAACGGCGTGACCAGCGTCGTGATGGGCAACTGCGGCTTCACGCTCGCGCCGTGCGCGCCCGAGCGCCGCGAGCGGATCATGCGCATGCTCGAGCGGGTCGAGGGCATGAGCCTCGCGGCGCTGCGCGAGGGCGTCACCTGGGACTGGGTGACCTTTCCCGAGTACCTCGAGGCGCTCGATCGCATGCGCCCGGCGCTCAACGTCGGCGCCCTGATCGGCCACTCTGCGCTCCGCTACTTTGTGCTCGACGACGCTGCCACCGAGCGTGCGGCGACCGACGAGGAGCTCGCCGAGATGCGCGCGCTGGTCGCGGACGCGATGCGCGCGGGCGCGCTCGGGTTTTCGACCTCGCAGGCGCCGACCCACTTCGGCGGTGACGGCAAGCCCGTCCCGAGCCGGCTCGCGACCGACGAGGAGGTGGTCGCGCTCGCCGCCGAGCTCAAGCCCTTCGGGCGCGGCGTCGTCGAGATCACGTCCAAGCAGCTGATCGACGTCTCGGTGAGCATCGCGGCCGCCCGGGCGAGCGGCCGGCCGGTCACCTTCCTCGGCGCGATCCGTCCGGACGGCATGGAGCAGGTCGCGCGGGCGCGCCGCGAGGGGCTCGTCCTCGTGCCGCAGGCGAGCTGCCGTCCGACGCTCACCGACTTCAAGGTCGTCGGCATGAGCATCTTCGACCAGCTCCCGAGCTGGCGGCGCGTGATGGAGGCGTCGCCTGCGGAGCTTCCCGCGGTGCTGCGCGACCCCGAGTTCCGCGCCGCGTTCCGCGCCGACGTGACCGGCGAGAGCGAGGGCTTCCGCCTGTTCAAGGGCGACTGGGACGGCGTCAAGCTGCTGCTTGCGCACACGCCGTCGCTCAAGGGCCTGATCGGCAAGACGATCGTCGAGATCGCGGCCGAGCGCGGCGCCGACCCGTTCGACACCTTCTTCGACCTGACGCTCGAGGACGACCTCCGCGCGGAGTTCAGCTACTGCCTGGCGACCGACGTCGGGCGCGACCCCGTGCTGAAGAGCGACGACTTCCTGCTCGGGCTGTCCGACGCGGGGGCGCACCTCACGCTGCTCGCCGACCACGCCTACACGACGTACTTCCTCGGCCGCTGGATCCGCGAGCGGAAGCTCATGCCGCTCGAGGCCGCGGTGCGGAAGCTCACCCAGGTGCCGGCGGAGTTCTTCGGCATCCCGGAGCGCGGCGTGCTGCGCGAGGGCTGGTACGCCGACGTCGTGCTCTTCGACCCGACGACGGTCCGCGACTGCGAGACGCAGCTCGTCTACGACCTGCCGGGCGGCGCGCCGCGGCTTTTGACCCGCGCCGAGGGGATCGAGGCGGTGATCGTCAACGGGGCGGTGACGGTCGAGCGCGGCGAGCTCACGGGCGAGCGCGCGGGGCAGGTGCTGCGCGGCGCTTGACGCGCGCGAATCGCGCACCGGGCGGCGCCTGCGGGGCCTAGCTTTTGCCGGCGCTCACTCCTCCACCCAGAGCTGCCACTCCGCCTCGCGGGGCAGGCGGAGCGCGACCGCGAGGAACGCGAGCACGTACCGCCGCCGCCCGGCGTCGAGGAGCGCGCGCAGCGCGAAACCGAGCGCCGCGAGCAGGAAGGGCCGGGCGCCGACCGCGTGGTGCCCGCCCCACACCACCCGGTTCTGGTTGACGAGCCAGAGCGTCCCCGCGCCCGCCGCAAGGCACGCGGCGAGGACGCCGAGGAGCCGCCCCGGGCGCGGAGCGCTGCGCAGCGCGACGCCGGCCGTGACGAGGCACGCGAGCCAGTAGGCGGCCGTCGCCGGATGGACCGCCGCGGGATGGAAGCCGTACACCCGGTGCCCGGCGCTTTGGAAGTCACGACCGCCAGCGGCGCGAGCGCGGCGAGGCGCGGTGCGAGGCCGCGCGGCGCCCCGCGCGCTTCGTCGTAGCGGGCGAGCACCAGGCCGAGGAAGCCGATCGCCGGAAGCTGGTAGACGAAGAAGGGCTTCTGCTCGACGCCGAGGAACAGCAGCACGCCGAGCAGCGCGCCCGTCGCGAGCGAGCGCGCGCCGAGCTCCGCGGTCAGCACGTAGCGCAGCAGCACGACGGCCCACGCCGCCAGCGCGACCTGGAAGCCGACCGGCCCCGTGTCGAAGAGAAGGAGAAAGACCACGGGCAGGCACGACGCGCAGAGGAGCCACGCGACCCACCACGGCAGCCGCACCAGCCGGACGACGCCGGCCGCGAGCAGGACGAGCGAGCCGACGCCGAGCAGCCGGACCCCATGCCGGCTCGGCCAGAGGAGGTAGAGCGGCAGGTACCATGCAGCGGTGCTCGAGCCGGCGTAGCGGTAGCTGCGGAGCGGCAGCCAGGCGCCGAGGACGCGCAGGTCGAGACGTCCGTCGCAGCCCGCACGGAAGACGTGCTCCTCCGCGAGCGGAAACGCGGCGCAGGCGATGGGGTGGTAGTGCACGTACTCGTCCATGTTGGGCGGCACGGCGAGGACCACGAGCGCGACGACCAGCAGCGAGCCCGCGGCGAGCGCGAGCACCACGAGCCGCTCGAGCGGCGGCCGGCGCCGGGCCCAGCGCTCCTCGCGGGCGGTCGGGCTCACTCGACGATCACGGTGACCGGGCCGCGGTTGACCAGGTGAACGTCCATGTCGGCGCCGAAGCGCCCCTCGGCGACGGGGACGCCGAGCTCGCGGACGCGCGCGATGAACTCGCGGTAGAGCGGCTCCGCCTGCGAGGCCGGTGCGGCGGCGCTCCACGAGGGCCGCCGGCCGCTCCGCGTGTCGCCGAGCAGCGTGAACTGCGACACGACGAGCATCGCGCCGCCCGCCTCGGGGAGGGCCAGGTTCATCCGGCCCTTCTCGTCGTCGAAGATGCGCAGCCCCACGATGCGCGTCGCGAGCGCGCGCGCCGCGGCGGGGTCGTCGTCGCGGCCGATGCCGAGCAGGACGACGAGGCCCGGCCCGATCTCGCCCACCACCTCGCCGCCGACGGTGACGTGCGCCTCGCGCACGCGCTGCACGACGGCCCGCATCAGGCCGGCCCCCGGGCGGTCGCGCCGCCGCACGCCGGGCGGCGCGCCCCGTGCTCCGTGTTTCCCCTCCCCTTCGGCTGCCGGTCGGGCTTCCCGCGCACGGCGGCGCAGGCTGCCAGCTCGCCGCCCGGGCGGCAAGCCCGGCCGCCGCGGCGCGCCCGGATCCACCTTGCTTCCCCGTTCCCCAACTGCGAACGTGCAAGATCACGCCGGCCCGTCCGGGCCGCGCCCTCAGACTGCTTACCGGAGGTCGAGAGAATGCCCATGCGCGAAGCAGTGATCGTCGCCACGGCCCGGACCGGGCTCGCCAAGTCCTTCCGTGGCTCCTTCAACCAAACGCGGCCGGACGACATGGCGGCGGTCTGCGTCAAGGAGGTGCTGCGCAAGACGCCGCAGCTCGACCCGGCCGAGATCGAGGACGTGGTCATGGGGACGGGGTTCCCCGAGGGCCCGCAGGGCTTCAACGTCGGGCGCAACGTGGCGATCATGGCCGGCCTGCCGGTGACGGTCCCCGGCTCGACCGTCAGCCGCTTCTGCTCGTCCGGCCTCAACGCCGTGGCCGTCGCGGCGCACATGGTGCAGGTCGAGGGCGCCGAAGCGGTGATCGGGGGCGGTCTCGAGTCGATCACCATGCTGCAGAACGACTTCAACAAGAAGGACCTGTTCAACCCCTGGCTGCTCGAGCACAAGCGCGAGATCTACATGCCGATGGGGCTCACCGCGGAGGTCGTCGCGGAGCGCTACAAGGTCTCGCGCGAGAAGCAGGACGAGTTCGCGCTCCTTTCGCAGCAGCGCACCGCCGCCGCGCAGCAGGCCGGCAAGTTCAAGGACGAGATCGTCCCGATGACCGTCAAGATGAAGGTCACGGACAAGGCCACCGGCGAGACCACCGAGAAGGAGGTCACCGTCGACCGCGACGAGTGCAACCGCCCGAACACGACGCTCGAGGGCCTCGCGGCGCTGCCACCGGCGTTCAAGGAGGGCGGCACGGTCACGGCGGGCAACTCGTCGCAGTTCTCGGACGGCGCGTCGGCGAACCTGATCATGAGCCTGGACCGCGCGAAGGCGCTCGGCATCGAGCCGCTCGGCTTCTTCCGTGGCTGCGTGTTCGCCGGCTGCGAGCCGGACGAGATGGGCATCGGCCCGGTGTTCGCGATTCCGAAGCTGCTCAAGCTGCACGGGCTCAAGATCGACGACATCGACATCTTCGAGATCAACGAGGCGTTCGCCTCGCAGGCCGTCTACTGCCGCGACCAGCTCGGCATCGACCCCGAGAAGCTCAATCCGAACGGCGGCGCGATCTCGATCGGCCACCCGTACGGCATGACGGGCTCGCGCCTGGTCGGCACGCTGCTGCTCGAGCTCAAGCGCCGCAAGAAGCGCTGGGGCGTCGTCTCGATGTGCATCGGCGGCGGCATGGGCGCCGCGGGCCTCTTCGAAGCGGCGATCTGACTCACTCGGGCGGCGGGGGCGCTTGCCCTCGCCGTCCGATTGCTGCACGACGGCGGCGTGGCTTCCGGGCCACGCCGCCGTTTTCGTCTTGAGGGAGAGGAGAGTCGCGTGGCGAAGCAGTTCTGGCTCGTCAAGCAAGAGCCGTCCAGCTATCCGTTCGACCAGCTCGTCAAGGACAAGAAGACGACCTGGGACGGCGTGCGCAACTTCCAGGCGCGCAACAACCTCGCGGCGATGAAGAAGGGCGACCGCGTGCTGTACTACCACTCGGGCGAGGCGCGCGAGGTGGTCGGGCTCTGCGAGGTGACGCGCGAGGCGTTCCCCGACCCGACCGCCGACGACCCGCGCTGGCTCGCGGTCGAGCTCAAGGCGGTGAAGAAGCTCAAGAAGCCGGTGACCCTCGAGCAGATCAAGGCGGATCCCGCGCTGCGCGACATCCCGCTCGTCCGCCAGTCGCGGCTGAGCGTCATGCCGCTCGAGAAGGCCGCCTTCGAGCGGATCGTCGCGCTCGGCTCGTGAGCGCGCGCGTCACGCGGAGCGACGGCGCCGCGGCGGCGGCGTCGTCGTCTTGACGTCGGGCGGCAGCGCGGCGCGCTCGCGCTCGCGGTGGCGCTCGAGGCCGAGGAGCGAGTTGAGCTCGTCGAACGGGTAGAGGCGGTCGAGCATGCCGACGGTGCTGCCGTCGCGGCGCAGCGCCGTGAACACCTCCTCGACCGCGCGCGCCTGGGCGAGGATCGCCGCGACCGGGAAGACGATCAGGTCGAAGCCGCGCTCGTGCAGCTCGCCCGGGCCCAGCAGCGGCGTCCTCCCCCACTCGACCATGTTCGCGACCTTCGGCCCGGGCACGCCGAGCGCGATCGCGTCGAGCTCGGCGACCGACTGGGGCGCCTCGACGAAGACCGCGTCGACGCCGAGGTCGCGCGCCGCGCGGCCGCGCACGATCGCCTCCTTGAGCCCCTTCGGCCCGCGCGCGTCGGTGCGCGCGACGACGAAGAGGTCGATCTCGGGGCGGAGCTGCAGCACGGCGCGGAGCTTCGCGAGCCACTCCTTGCGCTCGACGACCTCCTTGCCCGCCATGTGCCCGCAGCGCTTCGGCCACACCTGGTCCTCGAGGAAGAGCCCCGCGGCGCCCGCCTGGGCGTAGAGCTCGGCCGTGCGCACGACGTTCGGCACGGAGCCGTAGCCGGTGTCCGCGTCGACCAGCACCGGGCACGAGACGAGCCGGCAGAGCCGGCGCGCCGCGTCCGCCATCTCGGCCTGCGTGAGAAGGCCGATGTCCGGCTCGCCGAGGAGCGACGCAGCGACCGCGTAGCCGCCCATGAAGGCGAGCGGGAAGCCCGCGCGCTCGACCAGCCGCGCCGAGATCCCGTCGTAGAAGCCGCCCATGACGAGCGGCTCGCCGCGCGCGACGAGCTGGCGCACGCGCTCGGCGCGGGAGGGCGGCTCGGCGGCCTGCGGGGGACGTGCACGCATCGTGGACGTCCCTAGCGCAGCCGGGGCGCCGAGCAAGAGCCCGCGCCCCGGGGGACGGGCGCCGCGCGCTCCGGGGGAGGAATCGGCGCGCGGCGCCCTGGACGAGGAGCGGCTCCCTCAGGGCCGGGCCTCGAGGACGATGTTGAAGGGCGTCTCGGTCGCGCGCCGGACGCGGCTGAATCCCGCCTGCTCGAGCACGTTGCGCAGCCGCGCCTCGCCCGCCTGCGCGCCGAGCGCCGCGCCGACCTCCTGCGCGAGCGAGGCCTGCGTGCAGACCAGCGTCGAGACCGAGTAGAAGACGCGCCCGATCGGGTTCAGGTTCTCCTCGACCGAGTCGTAAGCGAACGGCTCGACGAGCATCCAGGTGCCGTCGCGCTCGAGCGTCGAGCGGACGTGCTTCGCCGCGCCGACCGGATCACCCATGTCGTGCAGGCAGTCGAAGAACGCGACCAGGTCGTACGTGCCGGGGTAGCTCTTCGCCGACGCGACCTCGAACCGGACGCGGCCCGCCACACCGGCGCGCTTCGCCCGGTCGCGCGCCGCCTCGACCGAGGGCTCGTGGTAGTCGAAGCCGACGAACTTCGAGCGCGGGAACGCCTGCGCCATGATGATCGTCGAAGCGCCGTGCCCGCAGCCGACGTCGGCCACCGTCGCGCCCCTCTCGAGCTTCTCCTTGACGCCGTCGAGCGCCGGGATCCAGGACGAGATCAAGTTTGCGTTGTAGCCCGGGCGGAAGAAGCGCTCGGTGCCGAGGAACAGATCCGGCTCGTGCTCGTGCCAGCCGACGCCCTTCCCGGTGCGGAAGGCGCGCGTGACCTTGGGCTCGGCGCGCATCGCGGCGGTCATGCCCTGGAAGCCGCCGAGGACGCAGGCCGGGCTCTCGTCGTCGGCGAGCGCCATCGCGTGCTCGTCGGGCAGCGTGTACTTGCCGGTCGCCGGGTCGTACTCGACGTAGCCCGAGGCCGCCTGCGCGGCGAGCCACTCGCGGACGCAGCGCTCGTTGGTCTCGGTGCGCGCGGCGAGCTCGGCCGGGCTCAGCGGCCCCGCGCCGGCCATCGCGCGGTAGAGCCCGAGCCGGTCGCCGATCACTACCAGCGACGCGGTGAGGGCGGAGCCGAGGTCGCCCAGCGCCTTGTTCACGAACTCGTGGACCTTCGCTTCGTCGATCGTCATCGCTCCTCCGTGTTCTTGCCATGGCCTTGCCGTCAGGTGGTGCGCCCGCCCCGCGCGGCCGGCGTCGAGGGCCGGGCGCAAGCCGGATGCCAGCGAGATCTCGAGCTTTTTCGCGACGTTTCGCCGGCGAGCGAAGACCAGCGGCCAGGGCGCAAGGGCCAGCTTTGGCCCCTGGGCCACCAATGGCCTAGACTGGCCAGGCCCTGCCCGCCGCGGCTCCCTGGGAGGCGCTCCTCGGCTCGTCGCTCGCGATCGCGAGCCTGCGCGAGCAGGTGCTTCGTCTCGCGGCGTTCGACACGGTGGGCAACCCGCACGTGCCGACCGTCCTCCTCCAAGGCGAGACCGGTACCGGCAAGGGTCTCGTCGCGCGCATCCTGCACGAGAGCGGGCCGCGCGCGCAACCCGTTCATCGACGTCAACTGCGCGGCGATCCCCGACACGATGCTCGAGGCCGAGCTGTTCGGCTACGAGGCGAGCGCGTTTCACCGACGCGCGGCGCGCGAAGCCCGGGCTCTTCGAGGCGGCGAGCAGCGGGGCGCTGTTCCTCGACGAGGTGGACTCGCTGTCGCTCGCCCTGCAGGCGAAGCTGCTCAAGGCGATCGAGGAGAAGAGCGTCCGCCGCCTGGGCGCGCTCGCCGCGCGACGGGTCGACGTCAAGCTCGTCGCGGCGACGCAGCACGAGCTCGAGGCGCTGGTCGCGGACGGTCGCTTCCGCGCCGACCTCTACCATCGCCTCGCGGTGCTCGTGCTGCGCATCCCGCCGCTGCGCGAGCGGCGCGACGACGCCGTGCTGCTCGCCGAGCACTTCCTCGTCGAGTTCTCGCGCACCCACGGCCTCGCGCCGCGGCGCCTGGGCGAGGACGCGCGCCGCTGGATCCGCTCGTACCCCTGGCGGGGCAACGTGCGCGAGCTCTCGCACCTGATCGAGCGCGCGACGCTGCTCGGCCCGGAGGGCGAGCTGGACGGCGCGACGCTCGAGGCGCTGCACGCGCCGGGCACGGCGACGGGCGCGACGCACGTCGTGGAGGTGAGCCGCGCCGGCAGCGCCCGCCCCGCAGTCGAGGAAGCGCAGCCCGACGCGGACGAGGCGCAGCGCATCCGCACGGCGCTGCGCTCGACCGGCGGCAACGTGGTCAAGGCGGCGCGCCTCCTCGGGATCGGGCGAAACGCGCTGCGCTACCGGATGCGCCGCCTCGGCATCGACAAGCCGTCGCTCGACGAGCTGGCGTCGCCCCTCTCCGCCCCGGACGAGCGCGCGCCGCCCGCCGCGGACTTGGGCGGCGAGCGCCCCTCCGCGCCTGCGGCGGCGCCCGACCCGAGCGTCTGGGAGCAGAAGCGCGTCGTTGCGCTGGTGGTCGACCTCTTCTTCCCCGAGCCCGACGCAACGGGCCCGCGCTACGAGCCGTGGACCGCCGTGGCGCGCTGAAGCAGGCGCTCGTCGAGCGGCTGCACGGCTTCGGCGCGCTCATCCTCGACCAGACAAGCTCGCGCCTGGTCGCCGCGTTCGGCGTCCCGCGCGCCGTCGAGCAGACGCCCGCACGCGCGGCACGCGCCGCGCTCGCCCTGCAGCACCGCGGCGCGGACGCGTCCGCGCCGCGTCCCGAGCTGCGGATCGCGCTCCACCTCGGCGACGTGCTGTTCGACGCCGCCGCCGGGCGCACGCTCCCGCTCGGCGACACCCTCGCCCTGCCCGAGCGGCTCCTGGGCCATGCCGGGCCGGGCGAGATCCTCGCCTCGCCGCGGGTCGCGCGTCAGCTCGCGCCGTTCTGCGACCTCGAGCGACGCGCCGTCCGGCTCGGGCCGCGCCCGGCCGACGAGCTCGACGCCTCGGTCGTCGCGGGCGTCCGCCCGCGCTCGCACGCCGTGCCGCCGGTCGCCGCGGAGAGCGACCGCTTCGTCGGCCGCGAGCGCGAGCTCGAGATCCTCGAGGAGGCGTTCCGCAGCGCCAACGCGGGCCGCGGCCAGCTCGTGCTGCTCGCCGGCGAGGCCGGGCTCGGCAAGTCGCGCCTGCTCCTCGAACTCCGCCGCAGGCTGCAGGACCGGCCGCACCTCTGGGTCGAGGGCCGCTGCGCCTCGTACGGCGCGACGACCCCGTTCCTCCCCGTGATCGACGCCCTGCGACGCTTCGTCGGCATCGAGGACCACGACGACGACGCGTGCGTGCGGCGCAAGATCGAGGAGGCGTTCGCGAGCTTCGGCGAGGACCTGCGCTGGACGCTGCCCTTCCTCCACCAGGTGCTGTCGCTGCCCGCGTCGGCCGCGCCCGACGCGGGGCTGCCCGCCGTCGCGTCGCTCGACTCGGCGAGCCGTACGAGCGCGCCGCGCAGGCCAGCGACGACCCGGACCAGGCGGAGCTGCTGCGCGCGCTCGCCGCGCAGAGCCTCGTCTGGGCGCACGACTACGAGCCCGCGCGCGCGACGATCGCGCGCATCGTCGACCGGCCGGGCGACGACGCGCCCGCGGCGCGCGCGCTCGCGCTCAGCACGCGCGGCTTCACCCACGCGGTGCTCGAGGCGGACTTCGCGGCCGCCGGGCGGAGCTTCGACGCCGCCATGCACCTCGTCGAGGGGCGCTTCCCCGACGTCGAGGCGGCGGTGCGCTTCAACCGCACGCTGTACGCCGAGTGGACGGGCGACTACCGGCACGCGATCGAGCTCGCCAAGCGCGTCATGGGGGCGGGCAAGGAGCTGCGGCTCGCGCACCTCGTCGTCTGGCCGTACTGGTTCATCGGCAAGGCGCGGTGCTGCCTCGGCGACTACGGCGGCGCGCTCGCGGAGCTGGAGGAGGCCTGGCAGATTTGCGAGCGGATCGGCGACCGGGCGTGGAAGAGCCGGCTGCTGAACACGCTCGGCTGGTGCCTCGCCGAGATCGGCTGCCACGAGCAGGCCGAGGAGTACAACCGCCGCGCGGCCGAGGTCGCTCGCCAGCTCGGCGACCCGGAGATCGTCGCCAACTCGGAGATCAACCTCGCCGTGAACCGCCTGGCGCGCGGGCGGCTCGACGAGGCGTACGCGCTGCTCGAGCCGATCGAGGCGAGGCTCGCGCGCCCCGGCGACCCGTGGATGCGCTGGCGCTACGCGCTGCACACCCTCGATGCCCGCGCCCGCCTCGAGATCGCGAGCGGCGCACCGGAGCGGGCACGAGGCGCACGAGCGGCTCGACGAGGCGCTGCGCGTCGCGCTCAAAATCGGCGCGCCAAGCGCGGCCTGGCAGGCGCACGCGGCGCTGTCGCTGCTGCACCGGCGCCGCGGCCGGCGGGCGGAGGCCGAGCGCCACACCGCGGCGCATGCGCGCTTGATCGAGGAGGCCGCGGGCTCGCTCGCGGCGGAAGAGCTCAGGCGGCGCTTCCTCGCGTCGTCCGCCGAGCACGAGGCGCTGCCGGCGCTGCGGCCCTGAGCGCCTCACCCGGCGGGGCCGTCCGCGAGCGTCCCGCGCCTGCAACAAGGCGGACTGCGCCTGTACGCCTTACAGACGGCGGGGCGCGCTACGGCGCCTCGCGGAGCTGCTCGTCGTCCCGCCGCCGCGAGCGCAGTGAGGCCATCGCGGCGACCGCGACCGCGAGCGCGATGCCGGCGACGCCGACGCTCGCGACCACGCCGCCGTGCTGCGGCGCCCAGATCGCGACCACCGCTCCCACCACGATGGCGAGCAGCGACACGGAGAGGATGCCCCAGAACGAGGGCGACTTGCGCCAGTCCCCCGGCCGCCCCGGGAGGGGTCCCATCGGCTTCTCGACGGTTGCCATGGAGGGACCCTCCCGCGAGATGCATGCCACGCTCGGCCATCGCCCTAGCCCCGCGGCTGCGCTACCTCCCCGAGGGAAGCGAAGGGAGCGCATGCATGAAGTTCGGGCTGTTCGGGATCAACCTGGGACCGTGCGCCGTGCCGGAGGTCGCGGTGCGGGTCGCGCAGGCGGCGGAGGCGGCCGGCTTCGAGTCGCTGTGGACGGCGGAGCACGTCGTGCTGCCCGACCCGCAGGCGCCACCCTCGCCCTTGCCGCCGCAGGTCCCGATCCTCGATCCGGCCGTGTCGCTCGCCTACCTCGCCGCGCACACCGAGCGGGTGCGGCTCGGCACGGGCATCATCATCCTGCCGCAGCGCAACCCGCTCGTGCTCGCGAAGGAGCTCGCGAGCGTCGACGTCGTGTCGCGCGGGCGGCTGATCTTCGGCATCGGGATCGGCTACCTGAAGGCCGAGTTCGACGCGCTCGGCATCCCGTTCGAGGACAAGGGCGCGCGCGCGATGGACTACCTGGCGGCGATGCGCGCCATCTGGGCCGAGGAGAAGCCCGCGTACGAGGGCCGCTTCGTCCGCTTCGCGGGCGTGCAGGCCTACCCGCGGCCCGTGCAGCGCCCGCACCCGCCGGTCGTGATCGGCGGCCACTCGCAGCCCGCCTTCCGCCGCGCCGTCGAGCACGCGTCGGGCTGGTACGGCTTCGCGCTCGACCTCGAGGACACCGCGCGCTGCGTGCGCGGTCTCGAGGAGGCGGCGCGCGCCGCCGGGCGTCCGGGCGGGCTCCAGGGCTTCGAGGTGAGCGTCACGCCGCGCATCCCGCTCGACGCCGACGTCGTCCGCCGCTTCGCCGACCTCGGCGTGCACCGGCTGATCCCGATGAGCATGGGCGGCGGCGAGGCCGAGCTCCTCGCGCTCGTCGAGAAGGTCGGCAGCACGCTGGTCGGGCGCGCCTGAGCCCGATCACTCGGCGAGCTTGTCCAGGTCGAGCGCGGACGCCGTTGCGAGCAACGCCGCGTAGCGCTCGAGCTTGGCGAGCGCTTCGGCCGCGTCGCGCACCACGGTGAGGCGCTCCGCGTACTTGCGCTTGACGAGGCCCGCCGCGATCTGCCGCTCGATGAGCTCGAGCAGCGGGTCCCAGAAGCCCTCGAAATTGACCAGGAGGAGCGGCCGCTCGTGCAACCCGAGCTGCCGCTCGACGAGGATCTCCGACAGCTCCTCGAGCGTGCCGAAGCCGCCCGGCAGCACGACGTACGCGTCGCCCCGGTGCGCGAGCCCTGCCTTGCGCGAGCGCATGTCGTTCACCGTCACGAGGTCGTGCAGGCGGGCGTGCGCGACGCGCGCGAAGGTGTCGAGGATCACTCCCTCGACGCGGCCGCCCGCCTCGAGCGCGGCGTCGGCGAGCGCTCCCATGAGCCCGATGTGCGCGCCGCCGTAGACCAGCACCCAGCCCCGCTGCGCGAGACCGCGGCCGAGCTCGCGCGCGAGCTCGAGGTGCGCGGGCAGCGCCGAGCGCGAGGAGCCGGCGTACACGGTGACCGAGCGGATCTGCGACATGGCGCCCTTCTCGCCGGCGCGGCCGGCGCCCGCAAGCCAGGCCCGTCCCCGGGTCCGCTTGCCGCTTTGCCGGCGAAGCGCTACCTCGCGCCGGAGCCCGTCCACCCGTCATGCGCACCTCTCGCTTCGTCTTCCTCGACCGAGACGGGACGCTTGTCCGCGAGGTCGGGTACGCCCACCGTCTCGACGACTACGAGCTGCTCCCCGGCGTCCTCGAGGCGCTCGACCTGCTGCGCGCCGCGGGGTTCCGCTTCGCGATCGTGACCAACCAGAGCGGCATCGCGCGGGGCATCTTCGGACACGCCGACTACGAGCGCTTCCAGCGCCGCCTGCTCGCCGACCTCGCGGCCGGCGGCATCCGCATCGAGGCGACGTACATGTGCCCGCACATGCCGGACTTCGGCTGCGAGTGCCGCAAGCCGAGCCCGACGCCGCTGTTCCAGGCGCGCGACCGGTTCGGGATCGATCTGCAGGGGTCGTGGGTGATCGGGGACCACGTGGGCGACGTGCGCCTCGCGGCCAACGCGGGCTGCCGGGGGATCCTCGTCTTGACGGGGCACGGCGAGGAGGAGCAGCGCCGCCTCGGCGACACCCCCGTCGACGCAGTGGTCCCCGACCTGCTCGCCGCCGCGCGCCACATCCTGCAGCGCGACGCGTGACGCGGACGTCCGTGGCGGGCGAGAGGGGGCGCTTGCCGGCTCCGCTCCGGTCGGTGGCGGCGCCTAGACGATCTGCCCAGCGCGCGCGTCCGTGTACCCCCCGTCCTCCCAGACCACGGCACCGTTCACCACCACCCGATCGATGCCCTTCGCGTGGCGGACGTAGCGGTTGGCGTTGCCGGGGACGTCGCGAACGAACTCCTCGGAGCCGCGGTCGATCGTGTCGGGGTCGAAGATCACCAGGTCCGCCGCCTGGCCCGGGGCGATGCGGCCGCGGCCGCGGATGCCGAACGCGTCGGTGAGCTCGCTGGTCAGCCGCTGCACGGCGCGCTCGAGGGTGAACGCCTTCAGGTCGCGCACCCAGCGGGCGAGCAGGTAGCTCGTGTCGCCGGCGCCGCAGAACTGCGAGATGTGCGCGCCCGCGTCGCTCGCGCCGATGTGGATGCGCGGGTGGCTCAGGATCGCCGTCACCCCGTCGGGGTCGACGTGCAGGAAGTTGGCGAGCGAGAACTCGGTCTCGAGGTCCTCCGAGACCGCGATGTCGAGCATCGCGTCCGGCACCTCGACGCCCCGCTCGCGCGCGATCTCGGCGAGCAGCCGCCCCTCGAGCGGCTTGTTCTCGGGACGCGCGACGCGGCCCACGGTGAACACGTCGTCGAGCATCGGGATGCCGAAGCGCAGCATGTGGAACTGCGTGCGCAGGTCGGGACGTCGCGCAGGGTCGGCGAACGCCCGCTTCCGCTCCTCACGCGGCATGCGCATGATCTCGTTCCACGCGGGCATCGCCATCAGCAGGAACGAGGTCTCGGAGAGGCGGATGTTGATGTCGAAGGTGCGCGGCATCGACTGCCCGTAGACGCGCGCGCCCTTCGCGTTCTCCTCCTCGAGCACGGCGAGCGAGTCCGCCCAGAGCGAGCTGGTCGTCGAGTGGACGATCGGCGCGATCGAGCAGAGGAGGCCCGTCTGACGCGAGATCTCCGCCATCTCGCGGATGTTGTCGAGCTGCTGCGGCGGGTTGTAGAAGACCGGCACGGTCTGGATGATGCCGCGGCCCGCCTCCTTCATCGCGCGGCCGAGCGCGATGATCTCCTCGCGCGTCGCGAAGCGGCTCGGGACGGGCTTCATGTCCTCGTCCATGTCGACGTACGAGGTCGAGAGACCGGCGGCTCCGGCTCGCACCGCATCCGCGAGCACGCGGCACATCTCCGCGGTCTCCTCCTCGGTCGCGGCGCGCTCCTGCGCCGCGGGACCCATCACGTAGGCGCGCAGCGCGGAGTGGCCGACCAGCCCCGCGACGTTGATGCCGAGGTCCCGGCGGATGAAGTCGAGGTACTGCGGGTAGGTCTCCCAGGACCAGGGGACGCCCTCGTCGAAGGTCGCGAGCGGGATGTCCTCGATCTGCTTGAACATGCCGGCGAGCGCCCGGCGTCCCTCGGGGCGCACCGGCGCGAGCGACAGCGAGCAGTTGCCCATCAGGATGGTCGTGACGCCGTGCTCGAGCGACGGCGTGGCGAGGCGGTCCCAGCAGATCTGCGGGTCGAAGTGCGTGTGCACGTCGACGAAGCCGGGCGCGACGACCTGCCCGCCCGCGTCGATCTCGCGCGTGCCCGCCGGCAGGGAGGACGCCGAGACGTCGCCCACGGCGACGATCTTCCCGTCCTGCACGGCGATCGACCCCGTGCGCGCGGGCGCCCCCGTGCCGTCGACGATGCGGGCGTTGCGGATCAGAAGGGATGCAGACATCTCTCGCTCCTTCGCGCTCGTTCCTAGAACAAAAGTTCTAGCGCTCGGACGGATGAAACCCCACATCGCGCGCGGAGGCAAGGCCGGTTCCGCGAGGCTGCGCGCGAAGCGCCGCTCCGGGCCGCTCAGCGGTCGCCCGGCGAGCGAAACGGCTGGCTGCCGTAGCGGTCGACGTGCACCACGTCGCCGACCGGACGGCGCGTCGTCGGGCCGTAGCGGCCGCGCGGCCAGCCGAGCGGGACCACGGCGCACGGCGTCACGTACCAGGGAAGGCCGAGCGCGCGCCGCGCGAGGAAGGTGCTCCACAGGGGCAGCGTGATCAGCGCCGCGCCGAGGCCCGCCGCACGGGCCGCGAGCAGCAGGTTCTGCACCGAGGGGTAGATCGAGCCGTAGTAGCTCGTCGCGGCGAGCGGCGGGAACGGCAGGCGCAGGCCGCGCAGGCAGGCGACGATCACCACCGGGATCTCGGCGAAGTGGTCGGCCTGCCACTGCACCGCGTCGAGCAGGCGCAGCATCTTCGGGTCGTTGCGGGCCACGAAGCGGCCGAGACGCCCGTAGAGGTTCCAGGCCTGGCGGTTCAGCGCACCGAGCCGCTCCTTCACGGCGCGGTCCTTCACCACGATGAACTCCCAGTTCTGCGCGTTGCTGCCGGTCGGCGCACGGAGCGCGAGCTCGATCAGCCGCAGCACGAGCGCGTCGTCGACCGGATCGGGCTTGAGTCGCCGGATCGCGCGCTGGGTGCTCATCGCCTCCTCGAGCGGCATCGAGAACGGCGACGACGTCGTGGTCTGCTGGCTGGTCTGCGCGGGCTCGGACATGGGCAGGCCTCCCCTTGACGTTCGGGAGCGATCCAAGCACGGAGGAACGGACCATGCCACTCAAGCAGCGGAGCGACGGTACTCCGTCGCGTGGTCTCAACAACCTGCGTCGCATGATGCCCTACCTCATGCCGACGCGGACCGAAGCGTTCGTCCTCTTCGCGCAGCAGATCGACGCGCAGCCGACGCGCGAGCACGCGCTGCGGCTCAACGCGGAGCGCTCACCGGACCGGCCGGTGACCCGGTTTCACATGGTGCTGCGCGCGCTGACGCACGTGTTCACCGAGTTCCCGCGTCTCAACCGCTTCGTCGTCGGCGGGCGGCACTACGATCGCCGCGGGATCTGGATCGCGTTCAGCGCGAAGATGCGCTTCGACTCCGAGGCTCCGGTGTTCGCACGCAAGATGCGCTTCTCCCGCGAGGAGACGCTCATCGAGATGGTCGACCGGATCTACGAGGTGCTCGACGACGGGCGCGCGGGACGCGAGTCGGCGAGCGACCGCGAGGTGCACGCGATCCTCCGGCTGCCGAGCTTCGCGCGCCGCGCAGTGGTCCGCCTCGGCCGCCGCCTGGACGCGGCGGGTCTCCTGCCGGAGTCGCTCATCGAGAACGACCCGCTCTACGCGTCGGCCTTCGTCGCGAACCTCGGCAGCCTCGGGCTCGACGCCGCCTACCACCACCTCTTCGAGCACGGCACGACGCCGATCTTCGTCACGATGGGACGGGTCCACCGTGCGCCGTTCGTGCGCGACGACGGGCAGGTCGTCTCGCGCGAGGTCTTCGAGCTCAAGTACACCTTCGACGAGCGCACCGAGGACGGCTTCTACGCGGCGCGCGGGCTCGAGCGGCTCAAGTACCTCCTCGAGCACCCGGCGGAGCTCTGAGCTCCGCCGGGCGCGAGCTCGAGCTCAGAGGACGGGCGTCAAGCAGCGCGCCAGCGCGTCGCCCACGCGGTGCAGGACGGGCCGCGAGCGCCACTCCTCCAGCCGGATCGGGCGCGACAGCCGCAGGTCGTCCTCGAACGCCGTGCGGAGCCGCCCCGCCGTCGCCTCGTCGAGCACCAGCAGGTTGCACTCCGCGTTCCAGTGGAACGAGCGGTAGTCCATGTTGGTCGAGCCGATGACCGAGACGTAGTCGTCCGCGACGAGGCTCTTCGCGTGCAGGATCGACGCCTGGTACTCGTCGATCGCGATGCCGCGCCGCAGGCAGCCGGCGAAGAAGCCGTGCCCCGCGTGGCGGACGATCGGCACGTCGCTCTTGCCCGGCAGGAGGAGGCGCACCTCGACGCCGCGGCTCGCCGCGTCGCCGAGCAGGCGGACCATCCCCATCTTCGGCGCGAAGTACGAGTTGGTGATCCACACGTAGCGCCGCGCCGCGCCGATGATCGCGGCGAGGACCGAGGCCGACTCGCGGTGGCCGCGCCCCGGACGCGAGTCGAGAACCAGGACCGGCGAGCCGTCGGCGGAGGTGACGGGCTCGAGCGGCGGGATGGTGAACGGCGTCCCGCCCGCACGCAGCCAGCCCTCGGCGAACACCACCGCCATCTCCCAGGCGGTCGGCCCCTCGACGCGGACGTGGGTGTCGCGCCAGACGTCGACGCCGCCGCCGTCGACCGCCCCGTACTCGTCGCCGACGTTCATGCCGCCGGTGAAGGCGACGCTCCGGTCGACGACCAGGATCTTCCGGTGGTCGCGGTACGCCTGGTACCAGAGGTGCGTGAACAGCGGGTGAAAGAGCCGCACCTCGACGCCGTCGCGCTCGAGCCCGGCCCAGAACTCGCGGCGCGTCGCCGACGAGCCGAACGCATCGGCCAGAACGCGCACCGCGGCGCCGCGGCGCGCCGCCGCCGCGAGGTCGGAGGCGAGCTCGCGGCCGATCCGGTCGTCCTTGAAGATGTACGACTCGAGCAGCACCTCGCTGCGCGCTCGCGCGACCGCCTCGCGCATCGCGGCGAACGCCTCGGCGCCGCGAAAGAACGGCACGATGTTCCGCCCCGGCAGCAGCGGCGCGCGGTCGATGCGGCGCAGCAGGTTCTCGAAGCCCGGGTCGCGCACGCCGAGCGGCAGCCGGCGCGCGAGCTCGGCGACGCGGAAAGGCGCGAGCTCGGGCGGCAGGACGTGTCCGTCCCTCGGCCGCGGGACGGGGCGGAGCCGCCGGAGGCGAAAGGCACGTCGCGACATGTGCTCTCCGTCGTGTATCACGCTGCGCGGCGACGCGTTGAGTGCCGCGGCGACCCGTCGTAGGAGTCGTCGGTAGGGAACGAGGAGGCTCGCTTGACGACGGTGCGCAGCGAAGACCACGACGGCGGGGTACGCTTGCTGATCCTCGACCGCCCGCCGGCGAACGCGATCGACGAGGAGCTGCTGCGGGATCTCGGCGCGGCGCTCGAGCAGGCACGCGCCGACGACGCGGTGCGGGCGGTCGTCCTCACGGGCTCGGGCCCGTTCTTCAGCGCCGGGTTCGACCTGCGCGCGCCGCGGCGCGACGCCGCCGCGACGCGCGAGCTCGGCCGGCTCTACCGCGACACGCACCTCGCGCTGCTCACCCTGCCCAAGCCGACGGTCGCGATGGTGCACGGCCACGCGATCGCCGGAGGTCTCGTGCTCGCCCTCGCCTGCGACTACCGCCTGGGCCTCGACGGCGACTACAAGATCGGGCTCAACGAGGTGGCGATCGGCGCCTCGTTCCCGCGCGTCGCGCTCGAGATCGTGCGTCTTCGCTTGACGCACGCACGCGCGAGCGAGCTGATGCTCGGCGCGTCGCTCTATTCGGCGAGCCAGGCGGTGCGCCTCGGCGTGGTGGACGAGCTGCTCGGGGCGGACGTCCTCGAGTCCACGGTGCTGCGCCGGGCGGCGCGGATGGGCGCCTTCCCGCGCGAGGCGTACGCCCACACCAAGGCGGCGCTCATCGCCGAGGCCGTGGCGTGGGTCCGCGCCGAGACCGACGAGGAGGCCGAGGCCGCGGCGGCTGTCTGGCTCACCGAGGAGAGCCGCGCCGCGCGCGCGGCGCAGCGCAAGAAGCTCGCCTCGAGCTGAGCCCGCCGATCGCTCCGGCCGCGCCGCGACGGCGACTCGCCGCGGGGCGGCAGCTTCGGCTACAGTGGCCGCCCATGGACCGCACGGACCCGACCCCGCCCGGCCCCGCCCCGACCGCACAGGATCCCGGCGGCCCGTCCCCCGACCTCGCCTTCGGCGCGTTCAGCGAGCGCGGCCCCTGGGTGGTCGACCTCGAGCAGCTCGCCTGGGGGAGCGTCACCGCCGAGCTGCGCGAGGCGGCGCGCGCCGAGGTGCCGGTCGTCACCCGGCCGCGGAGCATCCCGCCCGTCGCGCGCTTCCTCGAGGCGGGGGCGCTGGTCGGCAAGGCGCTGCTTGCCTGGCGGTTCGGCGAGCGCCGCCAGGGCGACGCCGCGTCCCGCGCCGGGCTCTCGCGGCGGCTCCGTCGCGCCTTCGAGCGGCTCGGTCCGGCCTACATCAAGCTCGGGCAGATCGTCTCGTCGGGCCAGGGCATCTTCCCCGACGAGCTGGTCGAGGAGTTCAAGCTGTGCCGCGACCAGGTCCCGCCCGAGAGCTTCGCGACCGTGCGCCGCGTCGTCGAGGAGGACTTCGGGCGTCCGCTCGAGGAGATCTTCGCGAGCTTCGAGCCGACGTGCCTCGCGTCCGCGTCGATCGCCCAGGTGCACGCCGCCGTGCTCAGGACCGGCGAGGAGGTGGTGGTCAAGGTGCAGCGCCCGCAGGTCGGGCGCCTCGTCCGGCTGGACATCGCGGCCATGGCGTGGATCGCGCCGTGGCTCGTCGGGCGCATCCCGGTCGCGGCGCTCGCCAACCCGCCCGCGCTGGTCGAGCTGTTCGCCGAGACGATCCTCGAGGAGCTCGACTTCCGCCTCGAGGCGCAGAACATGCTCGACGTCGCCCGCGTGCTGCGCGACGCGGGGCAGACGATCGTCGTCGTGCCCCGGCCGCACCCGACGCTCGTCACCCGCCGCGTGCTGGTCATGGAGCGCCTCCACGGCTTCAAGTACGAGGACGTCGAGGGGATGCGCGCCGCGGGCATCGACACCGCGGAGGTCCTGCGCTCGCTGCTGATCGCCTTCCTCGAGGGGGCGATGATCTACGGCGTCTTCCACGGCGACCTGCACGGCGGCAACCTGCTCGTCCGGCCCGACGGGCGCGTGGCGCTGTTCGACTACGGGATCACGGGGCGCATGAACGACAAGCAGCGCCTCGCCTTCCTGCGGATGATGATGACCGGCGCGGTCAACGACGTGAAGGGCCAGATCGCAGCCTTCCGCGACCTCGGCGCGCTGCCCGAGGACGTCGACATCCGCGGCCTCATCCGCGACCTGAAGATCGATCAGCCGGTGCGCGATCCGACGAAGATGAGCGGCGAGGAGCTGGTCGCCGAGATCCGCGAGATCCTGAAGGCGCTGCTCGCGCGGGGCGCCAAGCTGCCGAAGCACCTCATGCTCTACGTCAAGAACATGATCTTCATCGACGGGGCGATCGTGCGGCTCGCGCCGGACATCGACCTGTTCGCCGAGGTGGCGCGGGTCTACGGCTACTTCGCGATGCGCCACGGCGCACGGATCCTGAGCGAGATCGGCTTCAATCCGGCGTCGCACCCGTTCGATCCGACCAACCTGCGCGCCCAGCTCGGCCTCGAGGACGGGGTCGACTCGCTGAGCCACCGCGAGCTGCGGGAGCGTCGCGCGCTCCTGCAGAAGCGGCTCGAGAGCGCGGGCGGGCTGCCGAGCGTCGACTGAAAGGAGTCCGGCATGGAGAGCAGTGCGGCGAGGGTGAACGACGAGCGGCGCTGGGTCTTCCAGGGACGCGAGGTGACGTGTCCGGTCGAGGTGCGGGACGCGTCGTCGGCCGCGGTGACCTACCTCGTCCCGGCGACGCCGGCGCGCGCGCTCCTTCCCGGGCCGGAGCTCGACGTCGTCGAGGTGCTGCCCGGACGGACGCTGTTCTCGATCGCGGCGATCGACTACCGCGACAACGACCTCGGCGACTACGACGAGGTGTCGCTCGCCTTCTTCGTGCGCCGCAGGGACGAGGCCCCCGCGCTCGGCATCCCGCTTCTCGGCAGCATCGTCGACTTCTTCCGCAACGCGCTCGCGACCTGGATCTGGAAGCTGCCGGTGAACCAGAGCTTCACCTGCGAGGCGGGAAAGGGAATCTGGGGCTTCCCGAAGACGGTCGAGCAGATCGACTTCGAGGACGCCGGCGGACGCCGCACCTGCCGCCTCACGATGGACGGGCGGCACGTCCTCACGCTCAGCGTCCCGCGCGGCGGAAAGCGCTCGCTCCCCGAGACGACGCTCACCGCGTACACGTACATCGACGGCGTGCTGCACCGGACGCGCTTTGTGACCTCGTCGACCGGCGTGGGCTTCACGCTCGGCGGCGCGGATTTGATCCTCGGCACACACCCGATCGCCGACACGCTGCGCGAGCTCGGGCTGCCAAAGCGGGCCCTGATGAGCGTCTGGATGGAGCACCAGCGCGCTCTCTTCCAGGCTCCCGAGCGGCTGTGACCCGCGGCGGGGCGAGCGGCGCGCGCCCCGCTGTGGGCTTGCGCGACGCGCGGGACGAGGGGCTGACGCAGCTCGCGCCCGCCCTGTGGGTCGCCACACGCCCGCTCCAGATGTGGATCGGCGACATCGGCTGCCGCATGACCGTCGTGCGGCTCGGAAGCGGCGATCTCCTGCTGCACTCGCTGGCGCCGCTGGACGCGGCGGCGCGGGAGGCGGTCGACCGGCTCGGGCGGGTCCGCTGGATCCTCGGCCCGAGCAAGGTGCACCACTTGCACCTCGGCGCCTGGGCGAGCGCCTACCCCGACGCGCTGCTGTGCGGGGTCCCGGAGCTCGCAGAGAAGCGGCGCGAGCTGCCGTTCCGCCGCGTGCTCGACGCGCGCGCCGCGTCCGAGCTCTGGGGCGACGAGATGCGCGCCGTGCCGTTCGAGGGCGCGCCGCTCATGAACGAGGTCGTGCTCTTCCATCCCGCCTCGCGGACGCTCATCCTCACCGACCTCGCGTTCAACGTCGCGACGCGCAACGAGGCGCGCCTCTTCCACCGGCTCGTCGGGGCGCACCGCGGCTTCGGACCGCACCGAATCGCGCGCGCCGCGATGCGCGACAGGGCGGCGGCGCGGCGCTCGCTCGATGCGATCCTCGCCTGGGACTTCGATCGCGTCGTCGTCTCGCACGGCGACATGCTCGAGAGCGGAGGGCGCGCGGCGGTCGAGCGCGCGTTCTCCTTCCTCCGCCGCGGAGGCGCGCGGTGAGCCGGAAGGAGGAGCGCGCGGGCCCGGCGGCGCGGCTCCACGCGCCTGCGGCGGAGCGCAACCGCGGGCCGATCCTCGAGGTGCTGCGTCGCGTGCTGCCGCAGCGCGGCTCGGTGCTCGAGATCGCGAGCGGCACGGGGCAGCACGTCGCGTTCTTCGCGGTGTCGCTGCCCGGGCTGCGCTGGCAGCCGAGCGAGCGCGACCCTTCGACGTTTCCGTCGATCCGCGCCTGGGTCGAGCACGAAGGAGCAACGAACGTCGAGCCGCCGATCGTCCTCGACGTGTGCATGGATCCCTGGCCGGTTTCGACCTTCGATGCGTTCTTCAGCGCGAACCTGCTGCACATCGCGCCGTGGGAGGCTTGCCTCGGGCTCGTGCGCGGTGCGGGCCGCCATCTCGTTCCGGGCGGCCTCCTGTTGCTTTACGGTCCGTTCAAGATCGGCGGCCGGCACACCGCGCCGAGCAACGAGGCCTTCGACCGCGACCTCCGCTCACGCGACCCGGCGTGGGGCGTGCGCGACGTCGACCAGGTGAGCGCCGCCGCGGCACCGCACGGGCTCGTTCTCGAGCAGCGGGTCCCGATGCCGGCGAACAACCAGACCCTCGTCTACCGACGCACCTGAGCGACGTGGCACATCGCTTGCAAAACTGCCGGCCATCCCCATGTTCGGGTCGGCCTGAGCGACCTACTCCCCGGGGGAAGGAGCCCGCACTCCTTCCCCCGGCACCCCCTTACCTGTAATCCGAGCCGGCCGGCTTGTCGCCTTTACACCGAGCTTCTTGCGTTCCGTGCAGGGTGTACAACGCTTCGCGCCGGAAACCGCGGTGCCTCGGGGCGCAGCGACCTTCGGCCGCACAAGGCGGGCTTCCCCCACGCATTTCATACGATGCGGGCCGCACACGGCTCTCCGCCCGGAGTGCGGCACCTTCGTGCGCAGCCGCACTGGCACCAATGTGCGCCGGCGCGCCCCGAGCTTTGGTCGGAGTGCGCAAGAGCGAAGCTTCCGCACCATGCGCCGGAGGATCGAAATAATGTCGGCTACCCCCTCGCGTTCAGAAAAGTTTCACCGATAAATGATGCGATCTGGAATTCACCAGGATTGTTCCTTTGAACGAAGCTTGGTACGAGGATACGACACGAATCCTTACTTCCGGGAGGAATGATGCCACAAGGTCGCAGAAGGGACGTCCTTGGCGCGATTCGCATGCAAGCCGCCAAAGTTGTGCAGCAGCTCGAGCGTCAGATCCGATCGCTCGAGGATGAGCTGGCGCAGCTCAGGCAACAAGCGAGCACGTGGCGGAGCCTCCTCGGAGGTGGCAGGGGACGCGCCCAGGTCGGCGCGGCGCGGAGGCTCGTGTCGGGAGCACGCCGCACGGGCGGCAAGCGCGTCGACTGGAACGAGGTGCTCGCCTCCGTACCGCGTCGCTTCGGCGTCCAGGACGTCATGCGGCATCCCGGCGCCGCGGCCAAGGGCCGCGCGCAGGTCTACCCGGCGCTGAGCCGCTGGGAGAAGGCGAAGCTCATCCGTCGCGTCTCGCAGGGCGTGTACGAGAAGACGGGCGGCGCCGCCGCGGAGGGTGGTGAGTCCGCCGCAGCGAAGCCCAAGGCGAAGCGCCGCGCCGGCGGACGGCGCGCGAGCCGCGCCGCGCGTGGCAAGAAGCGCGGAGGACGCGCCCAGGCGGCGGAAGCGAAGAGCTGACTCGGCTCGTCGGGCGCGCGGCCGCGCGGAGCGCCCGCCCGGTGGAAGGACCATGCGTCTCGAGGTGCTCGACTACGTCGTGCTGGTGGTCGAGGACGTCGACCGGGCGCTGCGCTTCTACGAGGGCGTGCTCGGCCTCCCCCTGCAGCATCGAATCGGCGACTATGCGCAGCTTCGGGCCGGCACGACGCGTCTCTCGCTCTACGCGCGGAGCGCGATGGCGAGGACGCTCGCAACCGAGCTCCGCACGCCGCCGCCCGACGCCCCTGCCTTCGAGCTCGGCTTCAAGGTGGCGGACTGCGACGCGGCCTTCGCCGAGCTGCGCGCCGCCGGCGCACCGGAGGTCGTGCCGCCGGCCGACCGGCCGTGGGGCCAGCGGACGGCCTACGTCCGCGACCCGGACGGCAACCTGATCGAGCTCGCGCAGGACCTCGCCCGCTGACCGTGCACACGGGTCGCGCGCGTCACACGGCGCGCCCCGCGAGGTGGCCGTCGAAGATGGCGCGGTCCGCGGTGCGCACCGCGACCGCATCGCCGATCCGTCGCAGCTCGGGCACGCGACCGCGCAGCGCGAAGTACAGATCGTCGCACGGCGCTCCGTGCGTACGGATCACGACGTCGTCCACGTCGGCGATCGTCTCCGTCCGCCGGGCGAGCACGTCGAGCAGCGTGACGTCGCGCTCGCCGATCGCCACGAGCGCGGTGCTCGGCCGGTAGCGGACGCCGGCCTGCACCGCGCGACCGAGCGCGTAGGCTGCGGTCTCGCGGTCGAGCGCGAGGGGCGCCGCGAGCGGCGTCACGAGCGTCACGTCGCGGCCGCTCGACGCGAGCAGCTCGGCAAGCCCGATCGCCTCGATGAACCCGATCGCGTCGAGGACGACGACGCGGCGCCCGAGCGACTCAGGGTCGAGCAGCGCCGCCTCGTGGTCGTGCACGTGAGGCTGATCCGCGCCGGGGATCGGCATCGGGTGGACCTTCGAGGGAGCGTCGCGCGTCGGCCGGCCGCCGGTCGCGACGATCACCGCGTCGGGCTCGAACGCGAGCACCGACTCCACCGTCGCGTCGTGGCCGAGGCGAAGCTCGACGCCCCGGCGCTCGCACTCGCCGATGCGCCACACGGCGAGGTCGGCGATCTCGGCGCGGCCGGGCAGCCGCGCGGCGAGCAGGATCTTTCCGCCCGGCCGCTCGCTGCGCTCGAGCAGCACGACCTCGTGGCCGCGCGCCGCCGCGACCCAGGCCGCCTCGAGCCCGCCCGGTCCGGCGCCGACCACCACGACCCGCCTCCGGCGCGACGCCGCGACGAGCGTCCCGTGCCCGAGCTGCTCCTCGCGGCCGACCGCCGGGTTCGTCACGCAGGTGACCGGCAGGCCCTGGGTCAGGTTGCCGTAGCATCCTTGATTGACGCCGGTGCAGCGCCGGATGGTCTCCGTCCGGCCCGCCATCGCCTTGCTCGCCCACTCGGGGTCGGCGATGAGCGCGCGCACGAGCGTCACGGCGTCCGCCTCACCGCGCTGGAGGATCCCCTCGGCCTCCTCGGGCAGGAGGATCCGGTGCACCGCGAAGACCGGCGTGCGCTCGAGGCTCTGCTTGACGCGCGCCGCCGCGTACGTGCCGCACAGGTGCGGTACGTACATCGGACGCACCATGCCGATCCCCGAGATGCCGACGCTCACGTTCAGGAAGTCGACGAGCCCCTCGGCCTCGAGACGGCGCGCGATCTCCGCCGCGTCGTCCGCTCCGAGGGCGCCGTCGCCGGGCGTCGGCGACTCCTCGTCGCCGACGAGACGCAGCCCGACCGCGACGTCGGAGCCGACGGCGGCGCGCACCGCGCGCAGCACCTCGACCACGAAGCGCATGCGGTTCTCGAGGCTGCCGCCGTACTCGTCGTCGCGCCGGTTGCTGCGCGGCGAGAGGAACTCGTGGATCAGGTAGCCGTGCGCGCCGTGCAGCTCGATGCCGTCGAAGCCGCCGGCCGCGGCGTTCGCCGCGGAGCGCGCGAAGTGCTCGACGAGCTCCGCGATCTCGTGCTTCTCGAGCACCTTCGGCGCCTCCATCGAGTTGGCGACGGCGGACGGCGCCCAGACGGGAAGCTTCGACCACGGCCCCTGGTTCACGCCGCCGTTGTGCGCGAGCTGGAGGAAGGCGAGCGCGCCGTGCGCGCGGATGCGCGACGTCAAGCGCCTGAAGTGCGGAATCGCGGCCGGATCCCACGCGACCGCGTTGTTCGCCATCTGGTACGCCGTCGTCGGGTGGACCTGCGCCTGCCCCGCGATGATCACGCCGACGCCGCCGCGGGCCCGCTCGGCGAGGTAGCGGCCGAGCCGGTCGCCGTAGAAGCCGGGCTCGCCGAACACCGGCGCGGGCTCGGAGTACATCGTGAAGTGGGCTCCGAAGACGATCCTGTTGCGCGCCTCGTGCGGGCCGATGCGCAGCGGCGAGAACAGTCGAGGGAAGCTCATCCGTGCCGCTCGTCTAGCGGATGTAGCCGAGCGCGCGAAGCCGTGCCTCGTGCTGCGGGCTCGGGCGACGCGCCACGGCGAGCTTCGGCTGCGGCCGCCAGAGCTTGGTCCAGCGGGTGAAGGACGCGTCGAGCTCCCTCCGCAGCGGGCGCGCCTGCGCACTCCCGAACAGGTTCGTCCGCTCGCCCGGATCGCGCGCCAGGTCGAAGAGCTCCGTCCGCTCCGGCCGCTGATGGTGGCGGATCAGCTTCGCCTGGTTGGTCCGCACCGAACGCTTGACGCCGAGGAAGGCGGTCGACTCGCTGAACGCGAGAAGCTCCGGCAGCGGCGCGTACAGCCGCCGTCCCGCGATCCACGGCGTGAGGTCGAGGGCCTGGTACGGCATCGGCATCCAGAGGCCGAGCGCACGCCGCCCCTCGATCCCGGCGAGCCCCAGGATGGTCGGCGCGACATCCATCAGGCGGACCTGCTCCGTGATCCGCCTGCCGAAGGTGACCCGCGGGGGATAGCGGATCACGAGCGGCACGCGGACGATCTCGTCGTACAGGGTCTTCGAGTGTCCCTTCTGGCCGTGCTCGAAGAACTCGTCGCCGTGATCGCTCGTCACGACGACGATCGTGTGGTCGAGCACGCCGAGGCGCTCGAGGTGCTCGACGATCCGACCCAGGTGCTCGTCGGTGAAGCGGATCTCGCCGTCGTAGAGCGCGATCAGGTGCTGGAGGTCGCGCTCGGGCATGCCGGCGTGCAGCCGCTCGTTGCGCTCGAAGTCCTCGGACGTGAGGTCCCCCGTGTAGTCGGGGTCGAACATGCGGTCGTAGGGCGCGGGCGGCGCGTAGTCGTAGTGCACGTCCCACAGGTGGACGAAGGCGAAGAACGGCGCGCCCCGCCCGCTCGCGTCCCACTCGTCGAGGTAGGCGGCGACCCGCTCGACGATCGCCGGCGAGGTGATGCCCCGGTTGGGGTTGCGGTGCATCGCGGCAACCGTCTCGTCGTAGAGCTCGAAGCCCTGCCCGAAGCCGTAGTTGCTCATCACCGTCGGGCCCGAGACGAAGCCCGCGGTGCGGTAGCCGGCGTCGCGCAGGACCTCGGCGAGGGTCACGGCCGCGGGGTGGAGCGCCCGCCGGTGCGAGCTCACCTGGTGCACCTCCGGCGGGAGCGCCGTGAGCAGCGTCATGTGTGCCGGGACGGTCCACGACGCCGGCGAGATCGCGTTCTCGAAGAGCACGCCCTCGCGCGCCAGACGGTCGATGGTCGGCGACGTGTCGCGCTCGTAGCCGTAGGCCCCGACGTGGTCGGCACGCAGCGAGTCGATCGAGACGAGGAGGACGTTCGGGCGGTCCGGGACGTCGTCGACCGGCGGCGCGGCCGAGAGCAGCCCCGCGAGACCCGCCGCGACGACGAGCAGGCAGGCGACGCGCAACGCAGGCACGGTGTGCGAGTGTACGGGACCCGGCGCGAACGCGCGACCCGCATTCCACGGCGTGCCGGATGAAGCAGGCGCCATGCTCCCCGGCCGGACGGCGAGCGCCGCGCGCGCTCTGGCGCAGGGCACGAGGCGCGGGGGCGGGGCAGGTGCGCCCCGCCCCCGCAGCGTCACGTCACGGCGTGGGTGGTGCCAGGCACCCGAGGTCCTGCGTGCAGTCGTCGAAGTTGTTGTTCAGCACGTCGAGCGCGTCGGACAGGTCGGAGAAGTCCACGTCCGCCGGCAGCGTGCCGGTCGCGACCGCCTGATCGGCAAGCTCGATCACCTCCGCGACCGACAGCCCGACCAGCTCGTCGTCGACGCAGCCGTCAAGGAACAGCCAGTCGGACGGCGTGCCGGCGATCGCGACGTTGACCTTCGCCGCGACGAGCTGACCACCGAGCACCCCGGCGCTGGTGGTGGTCTCGTTGGTCGAGTCGGCGTCGAGCGCGCCAGCCGTCCCACCCGCCGGCAGATAGCTCTCGATCGCAAGCGACGTCGTCCACAGCGCCGTGAAGCCGTCGCCCGGCCCGTCGGGTCCGCCCTGGTCGCCGATGCGCAGGCCGCTCGGGAACGCGGTCGCAAACTCGGCGTCACGCAGGCAGCCGGGGTTGTTGCCGCTGCACGACGCTCCCCAGCCCCCCTGGGTGAACGTGCAGACCGCCGGGGTCGGCGGCGCCACCGTGGGGGGGTCGGCGTGGGCGTCGGGGCGGGCGGACCGATCACCGCGCCGGGGTGGAGGTCGATGCGGCGCGCTACGATCCGACCCTGCACCGCGAGCGCGTTGCGCGTCGCGAAGGCGGCGCGCGTCGCGAACAGGATCGCGTCGAGCGTCGCCACGGTGCCGAGGCGCACGGCGGTGCCGCCAACGAAGATCTGGACGTCCTCCGGCGAGACGCCGCTGCCCGGGTCGGCCCCGATCACCACGCGGTTGTAGCCGCGCAGGTTGCCAATGATCCGGATCTCGGCCGCTCCGAGCGCGACTAGGGCGCCGTCGTCGTCGATCAGCACGTCGCGGAATTGATACGTCCCGCCGATGAGCTCGAGGCGGCCGCCGTCGCCGACCAGGACGCGCCCGTACGCGCCCGGCCCGAGAGTGACGGTCTGGCCTGCCGCCACGTTCACCGCCGCGGTGCCCGGGTTGAAGCTCGGCAAGGGCGGCAGCACGAGGATCGGCGCGTTGCCGAAGGGGGACGTCGTGCCGTGCACCGTCGCCGTCGCGTTCTGCCGGACGACGTTGGCGAAGAGATCGTGCGCTGGCGCTACCAAGGTGCCGAAGCCGAGACAAGCAAGAAAGTCAGACTGGCGATCGAATTCGGCACGATGGCGTCAAGAAACACACGCCGTGCTCGAGAACTCGGCTCTGGTCCTTGTAAATCGCGCACTCTGGCGCGCGAAGGTTGGAGAACGACGGACTTTGCTCCCCCCGGTGCGGTATACGGGAGGCGTCAGATCAAGAGTTCTTCCCTGGGGAGATGACCCTCGGGTGACGCCTGCAAGCGTACCCGCTCGTGGCTAGTCCGCCCCGGGATCCGACGCGACGTCGCCTACCCCGAGGCCCTCTGCCCTCTGCGCACGCCTGGCCCGGAGCCACCACGGCACGAGCAGCAGCATGCCGAGCACCCCGCCGACGATGATCGCGTCGATCCACACGGGACGCTCGCCCGCGCTCGCGCCGAGGTAGGTGAAGGCGAGCACCTTGGGGACGACGCCGACGCCGCTCGCGACGACGAACAGCGGCAGCGGGAAGACGATCAGACCGCAGGCATAGCTCACGACGTCGAACGATTCGTGCGCGAGGAGCCGGATCGCGAGCACTGCGAGGAAGGTCGCGCGGACGCCGCGTCCCGCGAAGTGCGCGTCGAACGCCGCGAGCCTCGCGGGCGAGGCGAAGCGCTCCGCGACCGGGCGGCCGAACCTGCGGGCGATCACGAAGCACGCGGTCGCGCCGACCACGACGCCGGTCCAGGCGAGCGCGAAGCCCGCCCACGGACCGTACAGGTAGCCCGCCGCCATCATCACCGGCTCCGAGGGAAGCGGCGACGCGACGCACTGGAAGACGAGCAGCGCGAACAGCACGACGGGCCCGACCGGACCCGCGGCGCGGATCCCCTCGGCGAGCGCCGCACGTCGGGCGCCGTCCAGCCGGCGCGCGCGGCGAGCACCCCGAGGACCACGACCGCGGCGAGCACGCCCACCGCGAGAGCGACGAGCCGGTAGCGGCTCCGCGGCCGTGAGCCCGTGTCCGGCGCGTCGAGGAGCGGCTCGGGCGAGACCGTCATGCGGCCCTGCTAGCGCACCCGCCGGCGCACGTGAACCGGCCTTTCCCGCCCGGCGAGCTTCTGCCAAACAAGGCGCCGGCCGGCACGGCGCGGGGCCGTGCGCCCGCGGCTTCCGCGATGACCAGCGACCCACCCTCGGCGATCCGGCAGCCCCGACGCGCACGGACGCTCGGCTGTGCCGCGCTCGCGTCGCTGGTCTACCTCGCGCTCGCGCTCGCCGTGCTCGCGCCTGCGCTGCGCGAGCCGAGCCGGCTGCTGCCGTTCCTCGCGCTGCTCGAGGGCGAGCCCGGCGCTCCCCCACTGCCGCGCAAGCCCTCGCTGCTCGACCACCGCGACCAGAAGATGGTGGTCTCGGTCGTGACGCGCAACGCCGCCACGCTCACCAGCCGTCCCACGGAGCTCTTCGGCGACGGCCAGTGCTACCCCATGCCGCGCGGCTACACGCTCGGCGAGCACATGATCGGCCTCGGGACCCTCGCCGCGCTGCCCTGGGCCCTCACCCACGACCCGATCCTCTCGTTCAACGTCGCGCTCGTGCTCACGCTGTGGATCGCGGGCACGGCCATGTACGCGCTCGCGCGCCACTTCACCGGGAGCGCGCCGGCGGCGTTCGTCGCGGGGCTGCTGTTCGAGCTCACCCCACGGCGGATCATCGCCGTCTCGCATCCCTACATCCACGGCGACTACTGGACGCCGCTCGCCCTCCTCTTCCTCCACCGGACGTTCGCGCGCGGCGGCGTTGCGAACGCCGTCGCCTGCGCGGCGTTCGCGACGCTCGTGCTGTGCGAGAGCCTCTACCCGATCGTCGCGCTCGGGCTTCTGCTCGCGGTGTACGTTCCCTACCTCAGCGTGCTCCACCGCGACCGCCTGCGCCAGGCCGCGCTTCCGCTCGCGCTGTGCGCCGCCTGGCTGCTGCTCGCCGGCTGGCTGATCTTCGGGCCGTACCTCGAGACGCGCGCCACGTGGGGCGTCCTCAGAGGACGCGTGTCGACGCTCGCCCGGCTCGAAAACTACTTGCCCGGCCACATTGCCCGGCCACATCTCCTCACGACGGCGCTCGTCCTGGTCGCGCTCGTCGACCGGGTGCGCGGCGCGCGGCCGGTCCTCGGCGAGGATCCGCGGCTCGCCTACCTCGCGGGTGCGCTCCTGATCGTCGGCGTGACGATCGGCCGCTGGTCGCTTCCGTTCCTCGGCATCCAGGTGCCGTCGCCGCTCGCGCTCGCGCAGCGGGTCGTTCCGGGGCTCGACTCGGTGCGGGCCCTGCGGGCGATCGGCATCGGCGCGGGTCTGCCGATCGCGTTCCTCGCCGGCTACGGCGCGCTCGTGGTGCTCGAGCGGGTCCGGCCGCGCACCATGGTCGCCCTGCTCACGGCGACCGTCGCCTTCGTGCTCGCGAGCCGCTACCTTCCGGCGCTCGCGCGGCCGACCTTCGGCGTCTCGTCGCTCCGCCTCGCGGCCTACGAGGTGCGCCCGCCGGAGGAGGACATCGAGCTGGTTCGCGCGACGTCCGGCCCGCTGCTCGACGTGCCGTTCGCCTGGCAGGGGCCACGCAAGCTCGCCATGTCGGACGACCTCCTGCGCGTGAGCTACGGCCCGCGTCCCACCGCCGCCTGCTACAACTCGTTCGTCTCGCCCGTGCAGCGGCAGATCGACACGCTTGCCGCCGCGCTCCCGGCGCGCGAGGCGGCCGACGCGCTCGCGGCGCTCGGCTTCCGCACCGTGCTTCTCGAGAAGGGGCAGCTGCTCCCCCGCCAGCGCGCTCGCTTCTTCGAGGCGCTTCGCCTCCAGCCCCGGGACGAGCAGCGACTCACGGCGCTCGGCCTCACCGAGCGTCTCGTCGCGTACCGCCTCGAGAGCCCGCTGCCCGTGCGGCGCGACTTCGCGCTCCTCGCAGCGGGCGCGGCGAGCGCCGCGCCCGACACGCCGGTGCGGCTCACGGGCCGCGCGCCGCTCGACGTCGTCTTCACCAACGGCGGGTCCGAGACCTTCCGCCACCCCGACCCGATCGCGCCGAGCGACCTCGTCGTGCGCTGGGCGCGGCCCACCGGCGAGGTCGTGCACGAGGAGCAGGCCCGCGCGCTGCTGCCGATCGCGCTCGCTCCGGGCGCGACGACGACGATCCCGCTCGACGGCGTCCGCCCGCCCGCGCCCGGTCCGCTCGTCGTCACCGTCGCCCGCGCCGACGAGCCCGGGCAGGTGCTCGCGCGGCAGACCGTCGAGGTCGAGGAGGCGCCCCCGGCGGCGCCCGCCGCGCCGCCGGGTCAGAGCAGGTAGCCGCGCGCGAGCGCCTCGAACTCCCGGGTCTGGCGCTCGATCCACACGTGGTCGCGGCCGAGCTCGGCGGCGATCAGGCGCGCGACCGTCGGCGCCGCCTCGATCGCGGCCCGCGCGTCGAGCAGCAGGCTCCGCGTCCGGCGCGACAGCACGTCCTCCACCGTGCGCGCCATCTCGTGGCGCACCGCCCAGACGACCTGGCCCGCGCGGTACGGAAGACGGGGGTGGAGGAGCGCGCTCCGCTGCGGGTCGTCGTCGAGGAACGCCTGCACGAGCTCCGCGTCGGCGCCGTACATCTGCATGTGCAGGGCGTGCGGCATGCGCGGGTCGGTGCGCGCCAGCCAGCCGTGCAGGCGCAGGTTCTCGGTGACGCACGGCTTCTCGGGCAGCCCGCCGACCGCGATCGCGTCGTCGATCGTGTCCTGCGCCATCTTGCGGTAGGTCGTCCACTTGCCGCCGACGATCGTCACGAGGCCCGAGTCCGAGACGATCACCGAGTGCTCGCGCGAGATCGACTTGCTGCGGAAGCGCGCGCCCGCGCCGGAGGCCGGCTGGACGAGCGGCCGCTGCCCCGCGAAGACGCTCAGCACGTCGGAGCGCGTCGGCTGGCGGTCGAGGTAGCGGCTCGCGTTGCGCAGGATGAACTCGACCTCCTCGTCGAGCGCCCGCGGCTCGATCTCCGGGTGGTCCATCGCGGTGTCGGTCGTGCCGACCAGCACCCGCTGGTGCCACGGGATGACGAACAGCACCCGGCCGTCGTCGGTGTGCGGCACCATGATCGCCGTGTCGCTCGGCTGGAAGGCGCGGTCGAGCACCAGGTGGACGCCCTGGCTCGGCACGAGCATCGGCTCGCTCGAGGCGTCGTCCATGCGCCGCACGTCGTCGGCGAAGATGCCGGTCGCGTTGATCACCACGCGGGCGCGCAGCGCGTAGCTCACGCCCGTCTCCTCGTCCGTCGCCTGCACGCCGACGACCGCACCGTCCTCCTTCAGCAGGCCGACGACGCGCATGTAGTTGAGCAGCACCGCGCCGTGGTCGGCGGCCGTCTGGGCGAGCGCGACCGCCATCCGCGCGTCGTCGAACTGCGCGTCGTGGTACATGACGCCGCCGAGCAGGTTCTCGGTCTCGACGTTCGGAATGCGCTCGATCGTCGACTCACGGTCGAGGAGCCGCGAGCGCGAGATGTTGAGCTTGCCGGCGAGCCGGTCGTAGAGCTTGAGCCCGATCCCGTAGAACGGGCCCTCCCACCAGCGGTAGCGCGGCACGACGAAGGCGAGGTCGTGCACCAGGTGCGAGGCGTTGCGGCACAGGAGGCCGCGCTCGCGCAGCGCCTCGAGGACGAGCGCGACGTTGCCCTGCTGCAGGTAGCGGACGCCGCCGTGCACGAGCTTCGTCGAGCGGCTCGAGGTCCCTTTCGCGAAGTCGTACTGCTCGACGAGCAGCGTCTTGTAGCCACGCGTCTGGGCGTCGACCGCGACGCCGAGCCCGGTCGCCCCGCCGCCGATCACCAGCACGTCCCACGGGCCCTCGGCGAGCGCGGCGATCATCCGGTCGCGGTTCATCGGGAGGGCGCCCCGCCGTCGGCCGGATCACGATGCGCTGCGCGCGGCCTCGGCCGGCTCGGGAGCGATCAGCACGCTCTCGATGCGGCGTCCGTGCACGCGCTCCGCGGTGAAGCGGAGGTTCTCGAAGACCACGCTCTCGCCCGCCTCCGGGATCGCGCCGAGGAGGCCGAACATCAGCCCGCCGACCGTGTTCCAGCGCTCGCGCGGCAGATCCATGCCGAGGATCTCGCTCAGGTCGGAGATCGACACCGAGGCGTCGACCCGGTAGGAGCCGTCGCCCAGCGCGACCACGTCCTCCTCGTCGACGTCGTGCTCGTCGGCGATCTCGCCGACCAGCTCCTCGAGCAGGTCCTCGAGCGTCACGAGCCCCGCGACCGAGCCGAACTCGTCGACCACGAGCACCATGTGGAACTGCTGCTCGCGCATCTCCTGCAGGAGCTCCGCGAGCCGCTTCGACTCGGGGACGAAGCGCACCGGGCGGAGGATGTCGGAGAGGCGGACGTCGTCGCGCTTCTCGCGCTCGATGGTGAGGAGGTCCTTCGCGTGGACGATGCCGACCGTGTCGTCGAGGTCGCCGCGGTAGACCGGCATCCGCGAGAAGCCGTGCTTGACGAACGCCTCGTGCGCCTCGTCGAGCGTGCTCTCGAGCGGGATGCCGACCACGTCCGGGCGCGGCACCATGACCTGGCGGGCGACGCTCGTCCGGAAGTGGAAGAGCGAGTGGATCATGTCCTTCTCGGCCTCGTCGATCGCCCCCTCCCTGTGCCCGACCTCGGCCATCGTGCGGATCTCCTGCCGGGTCACGAACGGCCCCTGCGCGAGGCCCTTGCCGGGAAGCAGGACGTTGGCGAGCCCGATCAGCGCCCGGGTCGGCACGGCGAGCAGCGAGGCGAGGACCCAGACCACCGGGGCGAGCAGCAGGGCGACCCGGTCGCTGTGCAGCACGGCGAAGGTCTTGCCCATCGCCTCGACCACCACGAAGTAGCCGAGGGTGAAGCCGATCGAGGCGAGCGTGATGCCGAGCGCGCCGAAGTAGGACTCGGCGAGGATCGCGACCAAAATCGCCGAGCCGTTCTGCACCAGCATGACCGCCAGGTAGACGGCGTTCAGGTAGCGCGGCAGGTCCGAGGCGATCTGCTCGAGGAGCGCCGCGTTCGGCCGGCCCTCCTCGCGGAGCGAGATTGCACGTACCCGGCCCACGCGCGTGAGCGACGCCTCCGCTAGGGCGAGCGTCGTGCCGAGCACGACCAGCGCCGCGACCGCCACGACGAGCGCCGTCACCGCAGCGGTCCTGCGTGCGAAATCGGGTCGGGAGCACCGGCCAGGCCGGCTCTCCCGCGTTTTGGCTCAGGGTCCAAAGCTCCCACGGGACGTAGCATGCCGGCCCGGAGGTTGCGACGTCCGGCCGGGCGCTCGCCCCGCCGCCGGGGAAGCGGGCGCCGCTCAGGTGCAGCCGCGGATCCGCTCGTCCATCGTCGGTCCTCCGCGACGGACGGATCGCAGAGGACGTGCCAGGAGCTCCGGCCCCGTGCAGGCGATACCCGAGCGGCCGGATCGGACCCTCCGTGCGCCCGAGCTCACACGCGCTCGGGTCAGAAGCGCCGGGCGCGGCGCGGCGGCGCCGGGCGGGCTCACCCGCCGTCCGAGCGGTCGTAGCGCACCTCGATGCCCCACTCCCGGGCGAGCCAGTCGAGGAACTCCGACTCGTTGGTCTGGATCGTGTCGCCCATCGCGACCTCGAGCGCGAGCCCGTAGATCAGCTCGCGGGCCTCCTGGCGGGAGATGGTGCGCAGATGGGCACGGAGGTCGTCCTCGCTGGCGAAGCGCTCGTCGGCCTCCGCGGCGAGCTGCCGGTACCGCTCCCCGCCGAGCGCGTCGACGATCGCGCTGATCTGCGCCGACTCCTCCTCGGTCACGTCACGGTTCGACTCGCCGATGAGCTCCACCGCGCCGATCAGGGCGAGCTGCTCCGCGTGATCGAGGTCCTTGATCTCCATCCTTCACGCCCTCCGGCCCGCACCCGGCCCGCCTTCGGCCCGCGGGCTCAACGCTCGAGCGCCGCGAGCTCCGTTCTCACCTCCACCCGCTGATCCTCGCCACCGCCCTCCATCGTCTCGACGACGACGGACCGGACCATACCGACGTTCTTCGCGTACCACACCTCCTCGCTGACGGTGAAGGTCCGCGGCGGGTCGCCGGGGAGCGGGGCGTGGCCGGTGGTCTTCACCTTGACGCAGTCGCGGAACTCGCCCGCCGGAACGGCCACCGTCTCGCTCGTGCTCTCGACTTTCGACTCGATCGGCACGCGGACTCGCGCCTCGAGGAACGAGGGCTCGCTCTCGCCCCTCCAGCTCGCTCCCACCTCGAGCGGATAGACCAGGTAGTAGTCGCGCGTCGTCTCGAGGACCGGCTGCTCCTCGTCCTGCGACTGGGTCGCGTAGCGATACACGCCACGGTGGTCGACCGCGACGAACAGCCAGTGCGTCTCACCGCCGACGTCGACCCGCTCCCGGGTCACGCGCTGGCCACCGAGCTCCTCCTCGCCGTGGCTCGTGATCAAGATCTCGGCGGGCTCGCCCGGCGGCACCTCGGCGGTGAGCGTGTAGGTCCACTTCAAGCCCGAGGTGAGCGGGAAGTAGACGTTGTCGACGGGCTTGCGCTCGCACCCCGCGAGCGCGAGCAGCATCGGCAAGAGCCAGGCAAGCACGGTGGGCCGGCCGTGCACGAGCATCCTCGAGGTCCTCCTCCCCGCCGCCGCGCCCGCCGTCCCTCGAACGGCTCGCTGCCGGCGGCGCTTGCCCCCTCTTAGCATCGCGCGGCCAGGCCGTCGTGTAAGACTGCGCCCTCGCCGGGAAGAAACGCGCGCCTCCCGCGCGCCACCCGCCGCGCGCAGCCGCATTCTCCGCGGCTCGCGAGGTGGCCGCCATGTTGCATCGCAGCGCCCGAGGGAATTCGGCCCGCGGCCGGGAAAGGACCACCATGGCGCTCAACCTTCTCAAGGACCGGGGCACGCCGCTCGAGCGGCAGAAGCTCAACTGGCGCGAGCTCGTCCAGACGCCCTACGGCAAGCTCGACGACGACGCCTTCACCCGCGTCCGCGTGATCCTGATGAACGGGATCGAGTCCGAGGCGCTGCGCTTCCAGCACGTCTGCGCGCGGATGAACGGCGACCTGCAGCTCGCGCTCGGCAAGGTCCGGCGGATCGAGCAGCACCAGCAGACGCTGGTCAACTGGCTGAACCCCGCCGACCAGTCGCCGCTCGAGACGACGATCGGCTTCGAGCAGGTGGCGATCGAGGTCACGGCGAGCGTCGCGATGGCCGAGCCCGACCCCTACCTGGCCCAGGTCTACCGCCACGGCCTGCTCGAGGACTTCGACCACCTCTACCGCTACTCGGCGCTGATGGATCGCCTCGAGGGCAAGGACGCGATCGGACATCCTCCCGGGCCGCCCGACCATCGTCGAGCACCGCGCCCCGGACGACGAGCTCCGTCGGCCGTACGACCGCAAGACCGCGGCCCCGCTCACCAAGCTGCACGCGACGACCATCATGGTCGCCGAGCACCAGACGCACGACTACTACATGACGATCGGCCCGATATTCGCCGACCCGACGGCGCGCCAGCTCTACGCCGAGATCGCGTCGATCGAGGAGCAGCACGTCACCCAGTACGAGTCGATCAGCGACCCGAGCGAGACCTGGCTCGAGAAGTGGCTGCTGCACGAGGCGAACGAGGTGTACGACTACTGGAGCTGCGTCCAGTTCGAGGAGAACCCGCGCATCCGGGCGATCTGGGAGCGCTTCCTCGACTACGAGCTCGGGCACGTGCGCTTCGTCGCCGACCTGCTCGAGAAGCACGAGCGGCGTGACGCGGTGTCGGTCCTGCCGCGCGCGCTCCCCGCTCCGATCCGCTTCGAGAGCCACCGCGACTTCGTGCGCGAGACGCTGCGCGACGAGGTCTCGCTGCGCGCCGTCGGCCAGGACTTCGTCGACGAGAGCGAGGAGCCGCGCGACGGGCCGTCCGCGCGCTACCGCCAGCAGATGAACTCCGAGGGCTCGCCGTCCGAGCGCGTCGCGGCCGGCTGGATCTGGCGTCCGGGCACCGAGCTCGCGGGCCCGCTGCGCGCCATCGCCGGGAACGGCGGCGGCAAGGGCGGCCAGAGGGCGCGCGCTGCGGCCGCCATGCAGGAGACGAGGCCATGAAGGGCACGCAGATCCTGGGACGGAACAAGAGCGGCATCACCCGCGACCTCGATCTCGCGCGGACGATGCTCGCCGGGATGGAGGAGTTCGCGCCGAGCTCCAAGGGCGACGAGCGAGCCCTCGCCGCAGAGCGCATCGAGTACGCGCGCGCCGGCGAGCCGATCGCGACCATGCCGCCGCCGGCGAGCGTCGGGAAGCTCGCGAAGAGCGCGCTCGAGAAGGTCACCCGCGGCCACCCGGACCTCTACCTCGACAAGCTCGGCGCACGGCTCGCCTTCGAGCGCACCGGCGTGCGCCTGTACGAGGCGCTGATCAGCAAGCTCGACGCGTACGGCAGCTTCAGAAGCGGCCCGTCGCGCGAGGACCTGCAGCACCTGCGCGACGAGGAGCACGAGCACTTCATGCTGCTCAGCCAGGCGATCGAGGAGGCGGGCGGCGACCCGACCGCGGTCACCCCGTCGGCGAACGTCGAGGCCGTGGCGAGCATGGGCATCGAGAAGGTGCTCGCCGATCCGCGCACCAACCTGCTGCAGTGCCTCGAGGCGACGCAGATCGCCGAGCTCGCGGACAACGACTGCTGGCAGGCGCTCATCGACTTGACCGACGCCTCCGCCGAGCCCGAGCGCGCGGCGCGCTTCAACGAGGCGCTCGAGCAGGAGCGCGAGCACCTGATGAAGGTCCGCACCTGGGTCGCGGCGGGCCAGAGCCGCGAGCCGGTCGCGCTCGGCGGGGCCGAGCCGGCGCCGCCGACGCGCCTCGTCGCGGCGCGGAGCCGGCG